>Ga0315553_10000314_pt1 | contig 44993 bp, 45 predicted proteins | sample SalMarSW160140MG_FD_203099 | JGI IMG/M metagenome (GOLD analysis project Ga0315553, IMG submission 203099) | Salt marsh sediment microbial communities from the Plum Island Ecosystem LTER, Massachusetts, United States - Salt Marsh Sediment SW1601-40 ...
TTATCGCGTGGCGTGCGTGGCCTCGCCATCTCGCTCGGAGTGGCGGTGCTCGGCGCCCTGCTTCCGACGGCGGCACTGGCGAAGGCGCATCTCTGGCGCTTCTCGGAGTTCTTCAGCAACGCGAACGGCTCGATCCAGTTCATCGAGATGCAGGAGTGCTGCGGCGGCAGCGCGGAGCTCAACGTCACCACCTGGGACGTGAGCAGCATCGCGAACGGGAACACCTACCACTTCCCCTACAACCTCACCGGCGACTCGGCGTACCAGCACCTGCTGCTCGCCACCCAGTCCTTCGCGAACCTCCCCGGGGCCCCGACACCGGACTTCATCCTCCCGCCCCAGTTCTTCGACCCGCAGGGCGACGCGCTCGTCTACGGTGCGGTCGACGCGGTGACCATTCCCTCGGGCGCCATGCCCTTGAACGGTACGGACTCGATCGACCGCTCCCTGGCCGTGCAGACCAACGATCCCACCAACTTCGCCGGCACGACGGGGAGCGTAGTGGCCCCCGCCTCGGTCCCCGCGCTGCCGCCGCTGGCGGTCGGCGGGCTGCTGGTCCTGCTGGCGACCGCCGGCGCGCTCCGCTCGCGCCGCGCCGCCCAGGCGACGCGCTAGTCCATCCACTCCGCGACCTGGTCCAGGATCGGCAGCACCGTCTCGCGGTCCGCCGGCGGAAGGCCGAGGACCGTGCGGTCGAGCCCCGCCTCGCGGTAGCGCTCCCAGACCTTCTGCTGCGCCGCCACGCCGTAGGCGGACACCTCGATCGACGCCGGATCGCGGCCGGCCTCCCCGGCCATCTCCCGGAAGGCCGGCAGCTGGTTCGCGATGTCGTCTTCGCGTCCGCCGATCGGCAGCCAGCCGTTCCCGTAGCGGACCGCCCGCCGCGCGCCGCCGGGGAACGCCCCGCCCACGTGGATCGGAGGGTGTGGCTTCTGCACCGGCTTCGGCCACATGTAGATCGGGTCGAAGTCGACGTACTTGCCGTGGTACTCGATCTCCTTCCCGGTCCAGATCGCCACCATCGCCTCGACCCGTTCGCGCAGGAGGCCGAAGCGCCCCTCGAAGGTCGTGCCGTGGTCGGCCATCTCCTCGGCGTTCCAGCCGGCCCCGATTCCGAACAGGAAGCGGCCGCCCGAGATCCGGTCGAGCGACGCCACCTCCTTGGCGGTGTGGATCGGATCGCGCTGCACCACCAGGCAGATGCCCGTGCCGAGCTTGATGCGCGAGGTGACCGCGGCGGCGGCGGCCAGCGCGACGAAGGGGTCCAGCGTGTCGTAGTACATCTTCGGCAGCTCGCCTCCGCCCGGCCACGGCGATCTGCGCGAGGTCGGAATGTGGGAGTGCTCCGCGACCCAGAGCGATTCGAAGCCGCGCTCCTCGGCGGCCAGGGCGAGCTCCGGGAGCGGGATCGCGTAGTCGGTGGGGAAGATGGTGAGCCCGGTGTGCACGTCGTTTCCTCCGATGGATGCCGCTCCATTCTACTGCGCTGCGGCGTCGCGCTGGCGGCGCACCGGGCGCCGTCGGTAGAGTCGGCGGCCGAGGAGGAGCCCCCCTTTGGCGCCCCGCGACCCCGTGATCGTCGGCATCGGGCTCTCCGACTATCCGAAGGCGCCCCAGCTCTCCGCGGTGCAGCATCACGCCCAGGCGATGCAACGCGCCCTGGCCGACTCGGGCCTCGAGAAGTCGGAGATCGACGGCTACTGCACGGCGGGGGGCATGGCCGCCGGCGACGATCCGGTCACGATGGCCGAGTACCTCGGCATCCGACACCGCTACATCGACGGAACCATGGTGGGCGGCTCCTCCTTCGAGTTCCACGTCCAGCACGCCGCCGCGGCGATCCGCGAGGGCCTGTGCGACACGGTGCTCGTGACCTACGGCTCCGACTACCTCTCGCGCATGGGGCGGTCGCTCGGCACGGGCGGCTTCGGGAGAGGTCGCCGCATCGCGGGGCCGCCGCAGTTCGAGGCGCCCTACGGCAACTCCCTGGTCGGGAGCTACGCGCTGGTGGCACGCCGGCACATGCACGAGTACGGCACCACCTCGGAGCAGCTCGCCGAGATCGCCGTCGGCGTGCGCGAGTACGCGGGACTCAATCCCCAGGCGCTCTACCGCGATCCGATCACCGTGGCCGACGTGATCGGCTCGCGGATGATCGCCGACCCGCTCCACAAGCTCGACTGCTGCGTGATCTCCGACGGCGGCGGCGCCGTGCTCCTGACGACCGCCGAGCGCGCTCGCGACCTGCGCCAGCCCCCGGTCGCCGTGCTCGGTTCCGCCGGTGGCATGACCCACTGGAACATTTCCCAGATGGGGGACTACACGACCTCGGCGGCCGCCGCGTGCGCCCCCGAGGCCTTCGCCCGCGCCGGCCTCACACCCGACGACGTCGACACGATCCAGTTCTACGACAGCTTCACGATCACGGTGCTCTTGCTGCTCGAGGACGCCGGCTTCTGCAAGAAGGGGGAGGGGGGCGCCTACGTCGCCGAGGGGCACCTGCGACGCGGCGGCCGACTGCCGCTCAACACCGACGGGGGAGGGCTGTCGAGCTGTCATCCGGGCATGCGCGGCATCTTCCTGCTGATCGAGGCGGTGCGTCAGCTCCGGGGCCAGGCCGGCCCCGCCCAGGTGCCCGATTGCGAGGTGGCCCTGGCGATCGGCTCGGGGGGGTGGCTCTCCTGCATCGGGGCGGTCCTGCTCGGGCCAGGGGGTGCCTAGCGTGGACGTGCTCAACGGACGCGAGTGGACGAAGCCGTTGCCCGATCCCGATCCGGTGGCCGCGCCGTTCTGGGAGGCGGCCGGCGAGGGCCGGCTGCTCTACCAGGAATGCCCCGCCTGCGGTCACCGCCAGTTCTATCCGCGCGCCGTCTGCACCGCCTGCGGCGCCGATCCGCGCTGGGCCGAGGCGTCGGGGCGCGGCGCCGTGCACACCTACACGATCGTACGTCAGTACGGGGCTCCGCCCTTTCGCGACGAGCTGCCCTACGTCGTCGCCGTGATCGACCTCGAGGAAGGCGTTCGGATGCTCGGCAACGTGACCGACTGCCCGGTCGACGAGGTGCGCGTCGGCATGGCCGTGGAGGCCTACGCGGTAGCGGCCGCACCCGGAGTGGGCATCCCCTTCTGGCGGCCGCGCGCGGTGCGCTAGCCCGGCGGCGCTCCGCTCCCGGGACGGCGGAAGCTTCCACTCGGCAATCCCGTCCCGCGCGGAGGATTCCCGCTCAAACCCGGCCGCCCGGCGGCCGATTGACAGGCGAACCCGTGGGCGGGGGAGCCGCGCCTTGACGAGCACGATCCAGCAGCAGCGGATCCTTCAGCGCATGCAGGAGCACTTCGAGGAAGGGCGCCTCGGCCTCCGGGACCTCACCGTGCGCCTGCCGCCCGAGCAGCTGCGCCTGTTGCGCGAGCAGTCCGCGGACGACGCGGAGCCCTGGTCCTCGGATGTCCTCGACCGGATGATGGCCCTCGTGGCGCTCGGCGACAGCCGACGCCTGACCCTGCGCGGCGCCGACGACGCGGGGGAGGAGCGGCCCCAGCGCGTGCTGCTGATCGGCTTCGACGCTGCGGAGCGTCGGCACGTGGCGTGGCTGCTCGGGGACGCAACCGAGGGCTCGTTCTCGGTGCGCGCTGTCGGCTCGGTGGAGGAAGCCCGGATCCTGCTGGAGCAGACGGGCTTCGACGCCGTCCTCCAGAACCGCATCCCCGGCGCCGGAAGCGGCGCCTCCCAGCTGGCGCGCGCCGAGGGGGTGTCGGGGGACACGCCCGTGCTGCTGCTGCTGCACCGGGAGGAGGATCCCGAGCTCGCCGACCTGGGCGGCCGCCAGTGCCTGGTCAAGAACGAGATCGACGCGAAGAAGCTCTCCGAGGCCCTGCGCGCCGCGATCGCCGACCGCAGCGCGGCCCGAGAGGTCGAGACCGCCCAGAGCCGCGGACCGGGGACGGAAGGGCGCGACGCCGTCACGGGCCTCGCCGATCGGGCCGTCTTCGTCGAGCAGCTCCGCTCCGCCCTCGACTACGCCCGGGGTCACGGCAAGGAGGTCGCCGTGGTCGCGCTCGACCTGGACGACTTCGGCGAGATCGATCAGGCGCTCGGGCGCGAGGTGGCCGACGGGGTGCTGATCACCGCCGCGGAGCACCTCCAGGGAGCGCTGCGCAAGAGCGATCTCGTCGCCCGCGTGGGTCGCGACGACTTCTGGGTGCTGCTCCGCGGCCGCGACCTGGGCGACGCGCCGGTGCTCGCCGCCGAGCGCCTGCTGGAGTGCCTCGCGCGCCCGGTCGTGGTGGCGGGCAGCGAGCGCACGCTGACCGCCTCGATCGGGATCGCGTGCCATCCGCGCAACGGAGACGACGCGGACGCGCTGCTGCGCTGCGCGAAGTCGGCCCTGGGGCAGGCTCGCGCCGCGGGCGGCAACGGATACCGCGTGTACGGCGTCGAGCCGGCGCCGAGCGGACCGCGCTCGCAGCGGGTCGCCGACCGGCTGCTCGGCGCTCTCGAACGCGGTGACCTGGCGCTCCGCTACCAGCCTCGCGTCGACGCGCGCGACGGCCGGATCGTGGCCGTGGAGGCGCTGCTGCGCTGGAACGACGCCGAGCTCGGCCCGGTGTGTCCGACCGAGTTCGTCCCGGTGGCCGAGCAGGCGGGTCGCATGAGTGCGATCGGGGCCTGGGTCATGCGCGAGTCGTGTCTCGCCCACCGGCGCTGGTGCGAGGCCGGATTCGGGGCGCTGCGCCTGTCCGTGAACGTGTCGAACGTCCAGCTCCAGTCCGCCTCGCTGCGCGACGACGTCGTCGAGGCGATGACGATCGCCCGGATGGCTCCGGCGCTGCTCGAGGTGGAGCTCAGCGAGGGCGCGCTCGCGGAGAGCGAGAACACGGCGTCGGCGCTGCTGCGCGAGCTCGCCGAGATCGGGGTCGGGCTCTCCCTGGACGACTTCGGTACCGGCCGCGCGGCGCTCTCCACCCTGCGCTCGTTCCCCGTGCGCACGCTCAAGATCGACCCCTCCTTCGTGCGCGAGCTGTCCGCCGAGCGCAGCTCGGCGCCGCTGGTCGATTCGGTCCTCGCCCTGGGCCGCACGCTCGGCCTCACCGTCGTCGCCGAGGGGGTGGAGACGGCGGTGCAGCGCGACGCGCTGCTCGCGCGGGGCTGCAGCGAGATGCAGGGCTACTGGTTCAGCCCGGCGGTCTCCGAGCAGGAGCTGCTCGGGCTGCTGCGCGCCGGACCGCTCGGCGCGGGGGTTTGACTCGGCCGCGCGCCCGGTGTAGTGGAAGGGGCGTCGCCAACCCGGAGGCCCCCCGATGACGCCCGCCGAGAAGCTGATCGAGATCGAGGAGATCCAGCGCCTGAAGTACCGCTACATGCGCGGCATCGACGAGAAGCGCTGGGACCTGGTCGAGGGGTGCTTCGTGCCCGAGGCCACCAGCTCCTACAGCGGCGGCAAGTACGCCTTCGAGGGGCGCGACGCGATCATGAAGTTCCTCACCGAGTCGATGGCGCGGCCCACCTTCCTGTCCAGCCACCGGATCCACCAGCCCGAGATCGAGCTCACGAGCGATACCACCGCCTCGGGAATCTGGGCGCTCGAGGACTACGTGATCGACGAGCAGCACGGCCTGACCATCCACGGCGCTGCGTTCTACCGCGACGAGTACGTCAAGCGGGAGGGCGAGTGGAAGATCCTCCACACCGGCTACACGCGCACCTTCGAGCAGATGCAGAAGCGCGAAGGGCAGAAGTGGCACGTGACCCAGCGGGGCTTCACCGCGGAATCCTGAGCTCGCTCAGGCGTCGGTCTCCCGGTTCAGCAGCCGCAGCAGCTCCTGGAGGAACTCGGTCTGGCGGGCAACGCCCTCGGCCGAGAAGGGGTCGATGCCGAGCAGCTCGCGGTGCAGCGGCGCCATCGTCGCGTAGCCGAGGATCAGGCTGTGGAAGCCGGTGATCACCCACGGCAGCAGGGCCGGGTTCTTCTGCACGATCGCGTTCTTCTCGGGCGCCAGCAGCAGGGCGCGCTCGAAGAAGGGCCGGTACCAGCGCTCCCGCAGCAGGGCGAGGGGCTCGCCACCGCCGAGCGTCGCGTACTGGAGGATGCGCGCCAGGTGGGGGTTGCGGGCGTGGAAGGCGATGTCGCGCGCCACCGACGCCCCGCTCTGGCCGGGGCCGATCGGGGCGTCGATCGCGTCGTCGAGCAGCCTCAGGAAGGGATCGAGCAGCCGCTCGAGCACCGCGACGTAGAGCTCCCACTTGCCGCGGAAGTGGTTGTAGATCGCCTGGGGTCGGACGCCGACCCGGTCGGCGATCTCGCCCAGCGACGCGGCGTCGTAGCCGCGCTCGGCGAAGACCGCCTCGGCGGCGTCGAGCAGGCGCTCGGCCGTGTGCCTGGGCATGCGCGCCAGGATAGGGGCCGCGCTCGGAGATTACTAGTTGACAACCATTCATACGATGCCCTATCCGTCTGCTCCCTCGACGGTTTCTGGAGAAGGCATGCCCCCGAGGCCGAACGCCGATCCCGCCACCCCGCTGCCCGAGGCCTCCGTACCGCGCTGGGACGCCGAGCTGGACGTCGTGGTGGTGGGGATGGGGGCGGCCGGCGCCTGCGCCGCCATCGAGGCGGCCCGGGCGGGCGCCCGGGTGCTGGTGCTCGAGCGCGCCGGCGGCGGCGGCGGCACCACCGCCGTGTCGGACGGGATGATGTACTTCGGCGGCGGCACGGCGCTGCAGCAGGCCTGCGGCTTCGAGGACTCGGTCGAGGAGATGACCAAGTACCTCATGGCCTCCTGCGGGCCCGAGCCCGACGAGGCGCGCATCCGCGTCTACTGCGAGGAGAGCGCCGCCCACTACGACTGGCTGGTCGAGCTGGGCGTCCCCTTCAAGGCCGAATTCTATCCCGAGCGCATGCTCTCGCCGGGCGAGGAGGGCCTCACCTACTCGGGCAACGAGCTCGTGCATCCGTTCCGCGACCTGGCGGTGCCGGCGCCGCGGGCGCACATGCCGCAGAAGGAAGGGCAGGCCGGCGCGTTCCTGATGCAGAAGCTGTGCGCCGAGGCGGAGCGGGCCGGGTCGCAGGTCGTGACGAACGTGTTGTGCGAGCGGCTGATCCTCGACACGCGGGGCCGCGTGGTCGGCGTCGCCGGCACGCTCGCGGGCGAGCCGCGCCACTACCGCGCACGCCGCGGCGTGGTGCTGTGCGCCGGCGGCTTCGTGAACAACCGCGAGATGATCCGCCAGTACGCGCCCGCGCTGCGCAAGGCCCGCTTCCGCGCCAGCACCGAGGGCGACGACGGCCGCGGCATCCGCATGGGGATGGGCGCCGGCGGCGCGGCGATCCGCATGAGCATGGGCTCGGTGACGCTGCCCTTCTATCCGCCGAAGAAGCTGATGCGCGGCATCTTCGTCAACCGCTACGGCCAGCGCTTCATGCCCGAGGACGTCTACCAGGGCCGCGCCGGCGAGATCGCCCTGCTCCAGCAGGAAGGGCGCGTGTGGCTGGTGCTCGACGACGAGAGCTTCGAGCGACCCGTCTTCGCCGGTGGCGAGATCCACGCCGCCGAGACGATCGCCGAGCTCGAGGCCGAGCTCGGCTTCGCCGAGGGAACGCTCCAGTCGACCGTCGCGCTCTACAACGCCGGCGCCGAGCGCGGCGAGGACCCGGTGTTCCACAAGGCCTCCGAGTACGTGGCGCCGCTGCGCACGCCGCCCTTCGGCGCGATCGACCTGTCCTGGGACAAGGCGATCTACGCCGCCTTCACCCTCGGCGGGCTCGCCACCGACACCGAGGCACGCGTGCTGAACCCCGACGGCGATCCGGTTCCGGGCCTGTGGGCCGCCGGGCGCACCGCCGCCTCGATCTCGTCGCCCGGCTACAGCAGCGGCACCTCGATCGGCGAGGCGCAGATCTTCGGACGCATTGCGGGGCGCAACGCGGCACAGGCCACCCGCGCGGAGGACTAGCGATGGTCGAGTACAACCCCTTCATGGACGAGGTCCTCTACGGAGATCCGTATCCCGTGTACGCGCGCATGCGCGGCGAGGATCCGGTCTACTACGTGGAGGAGTACGACGCCTGGTTCCTCTCCCGCTTCGAGGACATCTGGCGCGCCGGACCCGACTTCACCCACTTCTCCGCCCAGGAGGGCACGACCCCCAACCACCTGCTGACCAAGGACACGCCGCTCAACCTCTCCTTCGCCAGCATGGATCCGCCCCAGCACTCGAAGTACCGCGCCCAGGTGGCGGGCCTGTTCAAGCCCGGCGCGGTGGCGCGCATCGAGCAGGAGATGCGCCCGATCGTGAAGGGGCTCGTCGACGCCGTGATCGAGCGCGGCGAGTGCGACCTGGTCCAGGACCTCGCCGCCCGGGTGTCCGTGCGCGGCGCACTGTCGGTGATCGGTCTGCCCCTCGACCTCGCCGAGCGCGCCTCGGGCTGGGTGAACGGCATCTTCGCCCGGGAAGACGGCCACCGCGGGGCCACCCCGGCCAGCATGGAGGGGGCGAAGGACATGTTCTTCACCGTCCTCGACCGGGTGAAGGAGCTGCGCAAGAGCCCGGAGAAGGCCACCGGCCTGCTCGAGCGGGTGATGAACAGCGACGTCGACGGCGACAAGATGGACGACTTCCGGCTCGCGTCGCTGTGCTGTGTCGTCTTGATCGGCGGCACCGACACGCTGCCGAAGGCGCTCGCCGCCACCCTCTACCGCCTGTGGCAGAACCCGGACCAGCGCCGCGAGCTCGCCGGGGATCTCTCCCTGGTGCAGGACGCCTTTCTCGAGGGACTGCGCCTCGACACGCCCACCCAGCACCTCGGGCGCACGGTCACGAAGGAGGTGGAGTTCCGCGGCAAGGTCCTGAAGCCCGGCCAGAAGTGCATGTTCATGTGGGCGTCGGCGAACCGCGACGAGAACGAGTTCGACGCTCCCGACACCTACCTCATGAAGCGCCGCCCGCCGCGCATGCTCGCCTTCGGCCACGGCGTGCACATGTGCCTGGGCAAGCACGTGGCGCTGATGGAGGCGCGCATCACCCTCGAAGAGGTGATGCGACGGCTACCCGAGTACGAGATCGACGAGGCCAACGCCGTCCGCAACCGCACCGAGTTCGTGCGGGGATGGCTCTCTCTGCCGGCGCGGTTCTGAGCCTGGCCCGGCGCGCGAGCGCTGGCGCGATCACATCGGGACGCAGTGGCCGCGGCGCGCACGGCAGTCGCGCGGGTGGCGCCCGTCGTCGTCGGCTGGCCAGTCCGCCCACACGCAGTCGGCGGCGGGCATTGCCATCCCGATGGGCTCGAAGGTCGCGCAGAACTGCTCGACGAGGTCCCTGGGAGCGAGGGCGAGTCCGGGGTCCTCGTCAGTGCAGGAGAGGAGCACGCGGGAATCCGGCAAGGCGCCGAGTTCGTAGTTGGTGTCGACGATCTGGGAGCCGACGATCGCGTAGGCCCGGTCCGCCGCTCGCTGCGGTGCGAGGGCCCGCACCCCCGAGACCTCCCTCGTGAAGACCAGCGCGCCCGTCGACGGGTCGCCGATCCACAACCCCGTCTGGACCGTGCTCGAGGCGGATCCGGCGACAAGCAGGATGCGGCCGTCCTCGAGCTCGGCCAGGTACGAGGTCTGCGCCTTCGGGTCGTAGGCCACTCCTTGGACCAGGACCGTCCGGTCTCCCGAGACGGGGTCGACCTGCAGGACGCGGTGGAGCACTGCGGAGGGACCGTACGGGACGGTGTCGCCGACGTAGAGCATTCCATTGCGCGCCACGGCGATGGCCCATGCAACGACGAAGTCGACGCCCTGTCCGCGATCGCGAGAGCTGACGAGCTCCCGGTCTCCGGTCGCGGGGTCGATCCGATGGATCGCGGGACCCGGCACGGCCGCATAGACGAAGCCGTCCCTGGCGACGTCGAAGTCGACGATTCCCTCGTACGGCTCGCCGCCACCCACCGTCGTCGAGCTCACCACCTCGGGGGGCCGCCGCTCGGGATCGATCAGGAGCAGCTGATCCCGCCCGGCGACGAGGATGCTCCCCGGCAGCAGGACGGCCGCCTCGAGCGGGGATCCGACGAGCGCAGCGACCGCGATCGCCAGCGCGAGACGGAGCGGCTTCACGGGGACCTCCCATCGGGGGTCCCGTGGCCGCGACCGAAGGGCGTGACCCGGCACTCGAATCCAGGGGCGGAGCGCTCGTCAAGCGACACGGTCCGAGGCATCTCGCCCCATCCGGACTAACGGATCTCACTGCGGAGAGGGCGGGCTCAAGCCGCCGATCCGGGGGCCCGATGGGTTCTGCGGGATGCAGGAATTCGCTTCCGTAGCGAGTCTGGCGACACTGGCCCTGTCGATCTTCGTGTCGGTGCGCCTGGTTCTGGTCGCGCTGCGCACCCGGGCTGCGCCCGAGTCCGCGATGGCCACCTATCAGGTGCTCATCGTCGGGGCCATCGTGGTCTATTCGGCGCTTCGCATCCTGGCCGTGGAGGACCCGGCTCGTCTCCTCGCCTGGGTGGTCACGGCGAACGGGATGATCGCGCTCGGCGTGGTGGCTCTCGCCGTCGGCGTGTGGCGGATCTACCGCCCCTCCGAGCGCTGGGCGATGGCCCTGGGTGGTGTGCTCTCGCTGTGGGTGATGGTCGGCTGGCTGTGGACCTCGCTCGGGGACGCGCTGCCGACGACGGTCGCGGCCACACCGGCCAACGCGTTCTTCGTGATGGGCCGCTCCGGGGTCTACCTCTGGGGCGGCTTCGAGGGCGTGCGCTATCACCGCATGATGCGCCGGCGCGCGGCCCTGGGACTCGGCGACCCCGCGATCGCCCATCAGATCCTGCTGTGGGGCGTCTTCAGCTTCACCATGGGCGTGCTCGCGATCAGCTCTCTCGCCGCCGGCTACGCACTGGGCGAGGCCTACGCCCAGTGGACCCCGGGCCTGTTCCTGACGCCGGCGATCAGCCTGGTGGCCTCGATCTGCCTGTGGCTCGCGTTCTTCCCGCCGGCCTCCTACCGCCGCCTCTTCGCCGCCGGCCCGGCACCCGCCGCCGGCTGAGGCCGGCCGGGATCGGCGCGCTCAGCCCGGAAGGCGCAGCAGCTCCGCGGCCTCCTTCGGCCGGGCCACCGGTCGGCCGACCTCCGCGCACAGCGCCACCGCCTCCCGCACCAGCTCGAGATTCGACGGCGTGCGCGGACCGGCGTAGTCCTCGAGGCCGACGCGCAGGTGGCCGCCGCGCTCGAGCGCGTGGCGCGCCACGCCGTTCTCCAGCGGATCGCCACTGACCACCGCCACCGACCAGGGCAGGTCGACGCCCTCCATCATGTGGAGGTACGCATCGAGTCCCGCGGTGGTCGGCGGCAGCCCGAACAGCAGGTCCGTCGCGCCCTTGCCGCGGTAGCTCGACGTGCCGCCGAGGTAGAAGCGCAGGAACGCGCCCGGGGGCAGGCGCCCAGCGCGGTGCCAGGCGAGCGCGTGGCGCAGGAAGCCCGGCTCGAAGATCGCCATGCCGGGTCCCAGGCGCAGGCGCCGGCACAGCTCGAACTTGTAGGCGATGTCGGCCGGCGAGTTCGTGTAGACGAAGCCGACCGGCAGCGGCAGGCCGTCCTCGTCGGTCGGTCCCAGGTTCACGGAGCCGGGATCGACGAACCCGAGGCGCAGCGGGAAGGCGGAGGCCAGGGGCTCGATGTGGCTGGTCTTCTCCTCGATCGTCGCGCCGAAGACCAGCGTCGGATAGAGGATCGCGTCCGGGAACCGCTCGTGGACCGGCGCGAAGTGCTCGAGATAGAGCTGGGCGCCGGCGCTCCCGCCGACGCGGATGTCCGGGGCGTGCGTGTGAACGATCGAGGCGCCGGCCTCGATGCAGCGCAGCGCGGCGGCGACGAGCGCCTCCTGGGTCTGCGGCGCATTCGGGTTGCGCTGGGGCGAGGTGGCGCCGTTCAGCGCCACCTCGATGATGACGGGGATTTCGCGGGCCATCGGCCGATCATACACGAGCCCGTGGCGAGCCCGGTGCGTCGCAGGCGCGTGCTTGTGGCGTTCGCGGCGATGCTCGATATTCCAGTCCCACCCGCGCCGAGGACCGTTATGCATCCCCCCGCCGAAGTCTCCGCGCTGTTCCCCGCCACCCTCTACGACTTCCTCTCCTCGGGAAACGGCTACAAGGTGCGCGCGCTGCTCGGCCTGCTCGAGCTGCCCTACCGCTACGTCGAGGTGGACCTGCTGTCGCGCGCCTCGCGCACGCCCGAGTTCCTCGCGCGCAATCCGATCGGAAAGATTCCCGTTCTCGAGCTCGCGGACGGCACCGCGCTGTGCGAGTCCAACGCCATCCTCTGGTGGCTCGCCGAGGGCACCGAGCTGATCCCCGACTCGCGCCTCGGCCGCCAGCGCGTACTCCAGTGGATGAGCTTCGAGCAGTACTGCCACGAGCCCACCATCGCGGTGCGGCGCGCGCGCACCCTGCACCCCGAGTTCGGCGCCCTCGCCGAAGACCAGTGGGCCTCGCTGCTCGAGCGCGGCTACGAAGCGCTCGGCGTGATGGAGAAGGTGCTCGCCGAGCGCGCGTTCTTCGCCGGGGACCGTTTCACGATCGCCGACATCGCGCTCTACGCCTACACCCACGTCGCCGACCAGGGCGGCTACGACCTGGGGCGCTTCCCCGCCGTGCGCGGCTGGCTGGAGCGGGTGAGGAAGAGCCTTCCCGATCTCCCGATCGATCGCGTCCCCGAGCCCCGCATGCCCGCCACGCGGAGCGCGCGATGAGCTCTGCGCGGGATCTCGTGGATCGCCACTTCGCGGCGCTGGTCGGGCAGGCGAGGCGGGAGGACGTGCCCGACGACGTCGTGGGTCGGCTGCTGCTCGAGAAGGTGATCGCCCTGTGGCTCGAGAGCCGCTCCAGCGAGGACGTCGCCAGCGAGCTGCGCTTCTCGATCGACCATCTCGACGGGGATCAGGACTTCGCGTTCATGCGGCCCTGAGAGGCTCGACTACTCCCCGTACGACCCGCCCAGGTGGTCGTAGGGATCGGCTCCCTCGGCGAGCGCGCTCTCGTAGCGGCTCCGGTCCACCAGCCGCTCGAGGCCTTCTGCCACGAACGCGAGGAAGTCGCGGCTCGACAGGATGCCGGCGGGCTTGCCCGCGCGCAGCACCGGCAGGTGGCGGATCTCCCGGTCGCGCAGGAGCTCGGCGCACTGGCGCACGGAGGCCCCGGCGTCGACGGTGACGAGATCGGAGGTGGCCACCTCCGCGACCTTCGTGGCGGTCGGGTCGCGTCCCTCGGCCACGACGCGGGCCAGCACGTCGCGCTCCGTGAGCACGCCCACGAGCTTGCCTGCCTCGATCACCAGCACGGCGCCCACGCCGTTGCGCGCCATCGAGTACGCCGCGTGGGCGACCGTTTCGTCGGCGGCCGCGGTGACGAGCTCCGTCTTCATCAGCGAATCGATGACGGCCATGGCGATCTTCCCTTCTCGGCTGCGCGAGCCCGCAAGCAGCGCGGGCCGGAATCGGCCGGGCCGCTCAGCCTCGCCGAACCCGCGCGGGCGGGCTGTCGGCCCCGCGACAAGGAGAGGGTAGTGCGCCGGGATCGGCGCGGCACCGGAGAGCACGAGACGGACTGCGAGGCTGACCGAGGGGCCGGACTGGCGCATCCTGCCGGACCGATGGAGGCGCTGATCGCACGCTACGGCCTGCTCGCGGTCTTCGCAGGCACGTTCCTGGAGGGCGAGACCGTGCTCGTCCTCGCCGGGTTCGCCGCGCATCGCGGCTACCTCGAGCTGCCCGGCGTGATGCTCGCGGCGTTCCTCGGCGCGTTCTTCGGGGATCAGCTGTGGTTCTCGATCGGACGCCGGGGCGGCCGCGGCTTCCTGGCGCGGCGACCCGCGTTGGCGCGCCGGGTCGAGGGGGTGCGTCCCTGGATCGCCCGACACGAGCGGACGGTGATCTGGAGCTTCCGCTTCGTCTACGGGATCCGCTCGGTGGCTCCCTTCGCGCTGGGAATGAGCGGGACCTCGCCGCTGCGCTTCGCGTTGTTCAATGCCGCCAGCGGCGCCGTCTGGGCCGTCCTCGTGAGCGGCGCGGGCTACCTGCTCGGAGCCGGACTGGAGCGGATCCTGGGCAACCTGCGCGAGGTCGAGGGCCTGGTGTTCGGCGCGATCCTGGCCGCGGGAGGGGTCGCCTGGAGCGCGCGCACGTGGCGGCTCCGGCGCGCGAGCGAGACGGACGGCTGGCCCGGATCCTAGGTCCCGAAGCTCCCGAGCGGGTGCTCGGGTGTCGCTGCGCGCCCGGCCGGCCTGTTGCAAGCGGGCCCGGAGTTGTGGTCGTATCGGGAGGTGTACAACCAGCCGGTCGCGGATCCTCGGCTCGTCGCCTGTCCCGATTGCGACCTGCTGCAGCGTCTGCCGGATCTGGCGCCGGGCGGCTCGGCGCGATGCCCGCGCTGCGACTTCGAGCTGTGGCGGTGCCGGAAGGACTCCCTCGAGCGGACGCTGGCGCTCGCGCTCGCGGCGGTGGTCCTCTACGGCATCGCCAACTCGCTCCCGATGCTGGGCCTCAGTGCGGTCGGGCGTCAGGCGGCCACCACGGTCCTGGGGGGCGCCCAGCAGCTCTGGAGGGATGGTCGCGAGATCGTGGCGGTTCTCGTGCTGTTCACCGCCGTCGTCGCGCCCGCGCTGCAGATCGGCACGATGCTCGCCATCGTCCTCGGCGCCCGCCGCGAGCGCGTACCGGCCTGGGCCGGACTCCTGCTCCGGTACCACCCCACCACCCGGACCTGGAGCATGATCGAGGTGATGCTGCTCGGCGTGCTGGTCGCGCTCGTCAAGATCATGGACTACGCCACGGTGATCCCCGGCGTGGCGCTCTTCGCGCTCGGCGCGCTCGTCTTCCTGCTGGCCGGGATGCAGGCCACCTTCGATCCGCGCGAGGTCTGGGATCGCATCGTCTGGGCGGAGGACGCCGCGCGTCCGGCCGCGGATCCGCGCGCGCAGGCGACCTCTTGAGCGCGGCCGCCGCGAGCGCGCTGGAGCAGGGCCTCCAGAGCTGCGAGGGCTGCGGCCTGCTCTCTCGGCCCCTGCCCGGAGACGAAGCCGCACACTGTCCGCGCTGCGGCGAGGGGGTCGAGTTCCGCAAGCGGCAGAGCATCCAGCGCACCTGGGCGTTCCTGATCGCGGCCGCGGCCTGCTACGTGCCGGCGAACCTGCTGCCCGTCCTGACGACCAGCACGGCCGCCGGCTCCGAATCCGACACCATCCTGCAGGGCGTGGTGCTGCTCTGGTCGCCCACCGGCTGGCCGCTCTCGCTGATCGTGCTCGTGGCGAGCATCGTGATCCCGAGCGCCAAGATCCTCGCGCTCGGATACCTGCTGGTCACGGTCCAGCGCGGCTCGATCGAGAACAACGAGCAGCGTGTGCGGCTGTACCGGATGGTGGACCTGATCGGGCGCTGGTCGATGGTCGACGTCTTCGTCGACACCTTCACCGCGGCGCTCGTGCAGCTCCCGCCGCTAATGTCGGTCGCGCCGGCCCCGGGACTGCTGTTCTTCGCCGCCGTCGTGGTGATGACGATGCTGGCGGTGGAGTCGTTCGATCCACGCCTGATCTGGGACTCGCTGACGCCGAATGAGGTTCGCCATGGCTGACCCGCCCACGCCCCCCGCCGTCCAATCGCGATCCGTGTCCCCGAGGAAGACGCGCCTCTCGCTCGTCTGGATCGTTCCGATCATCGCGGCGATCGCGGGCATCTGGATCACCGCGACGCGCATCCTCGGCGAAGGGCCCAAGATCGAGCTCGAGTTCAAGACCGCCGACGGCCTCGAGGCCGGCAAGACGAAGATCCAGTTCAACGGTGTCGAGGTCGGGACGATCACCACCGTCCGGCTCTCGCAAGATCACCAGCGGGTGATCGCGATGGCGCAGATGGCGCCCAAGACCGAGGACTTCCTGGTCGAGGACACGCATTTCTGGGTGGTGCGACCGCGGGTGTCGGGCGCGAGCGTGACGGGGTTGAGCACGCTGATCTCCGGCGCCTACGTCGGCATGGAGATCGGCAGCTCGAAGAAGTCGCGGCGCAGCTTCGTCGGACTCGAGACGGAGCCGATCGTGACCACGGACGTGCCCGGTCGCTACTTCGTGCTGAAGGCTCACGACCTGGGATCCCTCGACCGCGGCACACCGCTCTACTTTCGGCGCCTCCAGGTCGGCCAGGTCGTCTCCTACGACCTGGACGAGGGCGGCAAGTCCCTGACCATCAAGGTGTTCGTGAAGGCGCCCTACGACCAGTACGTGAACCCCGACACGCGCTTCTGGGAGGCCAGCGGCATCGACCTGTCGCTCTCCGCCTCGGGTCTGGACGTCCAGACCCAGTCGATCCTCTCGATCCTGGTCGGCGGCATTGCGTTCGAGACGCCCGCGTCGGATCCGGTGCTGCCGCCCGCCGACGCGAACACCACCTTCCAGCTCTTCGACAATCGGGCGGCAGCCTTCATGCCGGCGGCGCGCAACCCCCAGGACTTCGTCCTGGTGTTCAAGGAGTCGGTCCGCGGGCTGGAGCCGGGCGCGCCGGTCGAGTTCCGCGGCATCCGGCTCGGTCAGGTGGTGGACGTCACCGCGCAGGTCGACGCGAAGACCTTCGAGTTCTCCTCGCCCGTGACGGTCCGGCTCGAGGCCGAGCGACTCGGCTTGCAGGTGCGCGACCTGCCACCGGGCGCGGATCTGCCCGCGCTCCGCCGCCAGCTGATCGACAGTCTGGTCGCGCACGGAGTCCGGGCGCAGCTCCGCTCGGGCAACCTGTTGACCGGGTCCCTGTTCGTCACGTTCGACTTCTTCCCCGATGCGCCCAAGACCCAGATCGACTGGTCGCAGCATCCGGTGCGCCTGCCGACGGTGCCGGGTCAGTTCGAGGGCCTCGAGCAGCGGGTGAACAGCATCGTCAAGAAGCTCGATTCGGTGGACTTCAAGGGCATCAGCGACGATCTCCAGAAGGCGATCGAGGACCTCGACAAGACGCTCGTCAGCGCCCGCGACACCCTCGACAGCGCCGACCGGCTGGTGCAGCCGGACTCGGAGCTCGGTGTCGAGCTCGGCGCCACGCTCCAGGAGGTGAGCCGGGCGGCTCGCTCCCTGCGCGTGCTGACCGACTATCTGGAACGTCATCCCGAGTCGCTGATCCGCGGCAAGGAAGGAGGCCCGAAGTGAGAGGCTGCCGAATCGGGAGCTGGCTTCCGGCCGTGCTGCTCGCGGCCGTCGGCTGCGGGACGTCGGCGCCGGCCCGCTTCTACACGCTCGACGCCACGGCCACGCCCAGCGGCGGGCCGGCTCTGGCGGCCAGCGTCCTGGTGGGTCCGGTGACCATCCCCAGCTCCGTGGACCGGCCCCAGTTCGTGGCCGCGATCGCGCCGAATCGCGTCGACATCGACGACTTCAACCGCTGGGCCGCTCCTCTGGAGGACAGCATCGCGCGGGTCGTCGCGGACGACCTCACGACGCTGCTCGGGACGCCCGACGTGGCGGTCGCGCCGATGGCGAACTTCGAGCCGACCTACCGGGTGACGATCGACGTGCAGCGCTTCGAGTCCATTCCCGGAGAGGCCGCACGGATCGACGCCCTGTGGACCTTGCGCGCCACCGCCGACGGCGCGAAGCGCACCGGCCGCACGGTGGCGCGAGAATCCGTACAGGGCGAGGGCTTCGACGCGCTCGCCGGGGCACACAGCCGCGCCCTCGCCCGGCTCAGCGTCGACATCGCCGCGGCGATCCGCGCGGCCGCCGACGCAGGACCGTGAGCGGGCGCCGTCGCGGGCCGTGAGACGAAGGGCCGGTGCCTCCACCTACATCTCTGCCACGTCCCCGACGGAGGGCGCCCTCGCCTCGCGCGGCCGGAGCCACCATCCGTGATCCTTCCCACGCCCATCGCCGCACTGGGCCTCCTCGCGGCGGGCGTCGCCACGGGCCTGCTCGGAGGGATGCTCGGCACCGGCGGCGGCTTCTTCCTGATCCCCGTGCTGGTGCTCGGCTTCGGCATGCCGATGCACTACGCGGTGGCGACGAGCATCGTCAGCGTGATCGCCACCTCCAGCGCGGCCGCCAGCACCCATGTCGAGCGCGGGACCGCCAACATGCGGCTGGGCATGGTGCTCGAAGTGGCCACGGCGACGGGGGCGATCGCGGGCGGAATCGGTGCGGGCTGGATCTCCGCGCGCGGATTGGAAGGGCTGTTCGCCGCGGTCCTGGTCCCGACGGCGGCCTTGATGTGGCGGGGGCGCGCCTCGGAGCGTTCCTCCGTCCCCGACGAGGACCTGCCGGACGAGGCGCCGGGCCGACTCGGCGGTCACTACGTCGAGGCCGGTGGGCGGTCGGTCCGCTACCGGGTGCGCCGCGTCTGGGCGGGGCTGGCCGTGTCCTTCGTCGCCGGAAACCTCTCGGGCCTGCTCGGGATCGGCGGGGGCGTGTTCAAGGTTCCCGCGCTGCGCGTCGCCTGCGGCGTGCCGATGAGGGCGGCGGCGGCCACCTCCAACTTCATGATCGGGGTGACGGCCGCGGCGAGCGCGTTCCTCTACCTCGGCCGCGGCGAGGTACAGCCCGCCGTGGCCGCCGCCGTCGTGCTGGGGACCGTGGCGGGATCGCTGCTCGGCGCCGGGCTCAGTCCGCGCATCCATCCCCGGGCGATCGAGAAGCTCTTCGCCGTGCTGCTCTGGATCGTGGCCGCGCAGATGGCCGCGCGCGCGATCCACCTGGAGACGTGGTGACGCCCGAGCCGACAGGGAGATTGGAGCGCGCGGTGCGCTTCACGCTGCTTGGTGGCCTGCTGATCAGCGCCGCGCTGCTCCTCGGCGGACTCGCGCGCATCCTCGTCGTGGGCGAGCCGCGCCCCGACCTCCTGCATCCGGCGGTCGGGGCGCTGATCCGCGCGGCGCTGGGCGGCGACGGCGGGGCGCTGGCCGAACTCGGCCTGTGGATGCTGGTGGCGACGCCCGGCCTGAGGGTCGCGGTGCTCTTCGTGGGCTGGACCGTCGCGGGCGACGGGCGATTCGCCATCGTCGCAGCCGCGGTACTGGCGCTGCTCGTCGCGAGCGCATCGCTCGGCCTCGGGTAGCTCGCGATCAGACGAAGGGCGCGGGATCGCCCGAGGCGGGCACGATGCGCACGCGGTAGTCGGTGCCCTCCCAGCGCGCGCTGCCCTCCCAGCGGAACGTGAAGACGACCTCCGACCCGGCGGGCAGCTCCCGGGTGGGGAGATCGGCGACGTGCACCTCGAGCCCCACGTCGCGCGTGGCGAGATCGGAGGTCGTCGTCCAGCCGTCGGCGCTCCAGTGCACGAGAGCGGGCTCGCGCAGCTGGATGCGCAGCGCGCTGCCCGGCGGGACCGTGCGGAGCTTCTGGTTGAATCCCCAGATGCGCAGCGGAGAACGCGCGCCCCCGACCTGGTAGCGCTCGACCGCCTGCGGAAGGCGATCGAAGACGTCGCCTTCCTCCAACGAGCGGACGAGCTTGAGCAGCTCGGCGTGTGCCCACACGAGCGGCATGGCCGACCCCGTGGCACCTCCCGCGAACAGTTCCTGCTCCGGGCGATCGGGTCCGTCCCACACCTGCTCGGGCAGCAGGCCCCCTTCGTTCGCGAAGCGCTGGAGCGTTGCCAGCAGGCTGCGCGCGACCTCGGGACGTCCCGCCGCCAGCTCGTAGTGCGCGCGCTCGCCGGTGAGCAGCGGCCAGGGCCGCCCCACACCGGAGCCGTCGAAGGGGCTGCCGTCCTCGTGTTCGCCGTAGCCGTCCCCGTTGTAGCGCCGGAAGCAGGGGCCGGCGGGCGTCTCCACCCGCAGCAGTGCGTCGATGGCGCGAAGCGTACCGAGGATGCGGGAGTCGTCGGGGGCGCGCAGCCCGAAGCGCACCAGCGCGAGGGCGTCCGGGCTCACCATCTGCTCCGCGGGCGCGCAGTCCTCGCCGGGTGGGCGGTTCTTGATCGGGACGAAGCCCGCCTTCGGCGAGGCGCAATCGGCACGCTCGGGCGGCGCGATGCGGACGTAGTAGCCCTCCACACCGAGGCGGCTCGCCAGGTCGGTGCCGCGCGCGTAGGTCCAGTCGTCGATCGACTCGTTCCAGGAGTCGGCGGTTTCGCGCAGCAGCAGGGCCACCGCCGGCTCGTCGTTCGCCTCGGCGAGGTCGGCCGCGGCCAGCAGCGCCGCGACTTCCGTCGCGAGTGTGTAGGGCGAGTAGCCCGGATCCTCCTCCCAGCGATCCTGGCCGGTGACGGGACCGTTGCCGAGCAGGAATGCGGCCGCACGACGCACCCAGGGCCACAGGTCCCGCCATCCCGACTCCGTGACGGCGCCGCAGCGCCGGGCGAGATCGAAGAGCAGGATCGGCAGCGCGGTCTCGTCCATCTGCACGCCGTTCCAGTAGGGCGTGCCGTCGAGCCACATGTTCTGGGGCCAATGGCCGTCGGCCTCCTGCGTGGCGCACAGGAAGGTGACTACGCGGCGGGCATCGTCGCGGGCGCCCAGCGCCAGCAGGCCTCCCGCGGTCTCCACCAGGTCGCGAGGCCAGACGAGGTGGTAGCCGCCCAGATCGTCGTCGCCCTTGCTCGCACCCCACGGAACGGAGAGGCTCGCGATCGTTCCGCCCGGGAAGCTCTTCGACTCGTGCGTGCGCAGCACCAGCGCTCCGGTTCGCCACGCGGGCTCCGCATCCGCGTCCTTCGGCGCGCGCAGCCCCGCCTGCCACGCCTCCCATTCTCCCCGGTAGCGCTCGATCGCCCGGTCGATGCCCTTCACCAGACTCGCGCGCGCTCGGTGCGCCGCTTCCCCCGGCGCGAGCCCGAACCCGAGCGCCAGCAGGAAGGTTCCGTCCTCGGGCACCGCGATCTGCGCTCCCAGCGCGACGTTCCCGTTCTCGGCCCGCTCGTAGCTCCACTGCAGGCGGCCGTGGCGGGACAGATCCTGCCAGGCGTCGGAGGTCCCCACGTAGCCCGCCGAGCGCGCGAGATAGGGAGCCGAGCAGGCCAGCGCGAGCGCCCGGCCGTGTCCCTCGGCGAGGAGCATGGGAACCCCCTTCGGCTCGTCGCACCAGCCGGTGTTGCCGTAGCCCCGGTTCCGGAGGTGGGGGGCCAGCAGGACGTGGACGCGGTAGTCGTGGAGTGCCCCCTGAAGCGCCGAGAACCGCACCTGGAGCAGCAGGACGTCGCGCGAGGGGTCCGTCAGGACCACCTTGTCGAGCCGGTAGCGGCCCTCTGCGCAGGCGCTCTCGACGTGGAAGATCGGAACCCCATCCACCGGCCTCCGGATCGTGTGATGGCAGTGGCGCTTCTCTTCCGAGAAGAACCCGCCGTCCGCCGTCACGACGAGTCCGAGGTCGCGCGTGCAGGCCTCGTCGAGGCGCGGGAAGTAGACCTCGTTCACGATGCCGTGGCTGAGGGTGAACCACACGCGGCTCGCCGGACCGAGGGAGGTGCCCACGGCCGACTTCGCGCTGGAGGTCCAGCGCGGCTCGATGCCCGGTGCTCCGGGAGCCAGTCTGGCCATGGCCACCTCCTCCGAGACACCGAGAGGATACGATCTTCCATGCGCCGGTCAGCGGGTTGCCTTCCCGAGCTTCGTGGCGGTCGCGCCCAGCGGTGTGAGCGGCACTGCATGCTACGCTCGGCCGCGATGAGCGCCAGGCGCGAGGGTGCGCAGCCGCTGCGATCGCCAGGGTCCCGTTTCGAGCGAGCCCCGGGGCCAGCTTCGGGGCGCCCCGAGAGTCCGGTCGTATTCCTGCTGGACGTCGACAACACGCTCCTCGACAACGACTGCCTAACGTCCGACCTCGAGCGCCACCTGAGGCTCGAGGTGGGTCCGGAGTGCGCGAAGCGATACTTCGAGCTCCTCGAAGAGCTGCGGGCGGAGCTCGGCTATGCGGACTACCTCGGGGCGCTCCAGCGGTATCGCGCCGCGCACACGCGCGATCATCGCCTGTTCGCGGTGTCCTCCTTCCTGCTGAGCTACCCGTTCGCCCAGCGCGTCTTCCCAGGGGCGCTGGAGGTGCTCGATCATCTCGCGGCCCTGGGCCAGACCGTCATCCTGTCCGACGGCGACGTGGTGTTCCAGCCGCGCAAGATCCAGCGATCGGGGCTGGGCCCCGCGGTCGGGGAGCGGGTCCTGATCTACATCCACAAGGAGCGGGAGCTCCTGGACGTCGAGCAGCAGTTCCCGGCGAAGCACTACGTGATCGTCGACGACAAGGTCCGGATCCTCACTGCGATCAAGAAGGCCTGGGGCGAGCGCGTCACGACGGTCTTCCCGCGACAGGGTCATTACGCGCACGACCCGGAGGTGGCGACCCATCCTCGACCGGACCTCACGGTCGAGCGCATCGCCGAGCTGGGTGAGTACGATCTGCGGGCGCTGGTGCGCGCCGCGCACGGGAGGGGAGAAGCGTGAGGGCAGGCGACGAGTCCGGAAGCGCTCGGTCCGTCGGGACGCGGCGCCCCGCGCGGGAGACCTGATGGATCCCATCACCTTGGTCGGCTCGGTGGTGCTGGTCGTCCTGGCGATCACCACGCACGAGGCGTGTCACGGCTTCATGGCCGATCGGCTGGGCGACCCCACGGCCCGCGAGCACGGGCGCCTCACGCTGAACCCGCTGCCCCACATCGATCTGTTCTTCACCATCCTGTTGCCGCTGTTCCTGATCCTCTCCGGCACGGGGATCATCTTCGGCGGAGCAAAGCCCGTCCCGGTGAACGTCTCCCGGCTGCGCAACCCGCGTCGTGACTGGGCTCTCGTGGGCGCTGCGGGTCCGCTCTCCAATCTGGCGATGGCGGTCGGTCTGGCACTGCTGCTCGCGCTGCTCTCCGGCGTCGGGCTCGCCGTTCCGGGAGGCTCGCTGACGGAAGCGTTGGCGATCGGAATCTTCGTGAACGTCCTTCTCGCCGTCTTCAACCTGATCCCGATCCCGCCACTCGACGGATCGCGAGTGGTCCAATACTTCCTCTCCGGGGAGATGCTCGCTTCCTACCGCCGTCTCGAGCGCTTCGGCCTGCTCGTGATCGTGGCCATCGTGTTCTTCGTCCCGGGCGCGCAGAGGATCCTCAGCGACGCCATCGTGACCTGCACGGCGGTGATCACGCGGCCGCTGGGAATCTGGGTCGACATGGAGCCGATCCTGCGCCGAGCGCTCTTCCCGTGACACCGGAGCGGCTCACTGGAGGTCTTCGATCTTCCGCGCGCCGTCCGATCCGAGACGCACGGCGTCTCCACCCGGCCGGGGCTCCTCGAGCCAGAGCCGGAAGCCCCCCTCGAAGGCGTTGGCGTTGTCGCCGCGGCGGCAGCTCGGCGGGAGCTCGTCGAGCAGCCGCACGTTCCCTCCTCCCAGGACGATCTCGTCCACCAGGAACGCGTCGAGAAAGCGTCGACATACGTCGGCCACCGATCGGCGCCACTCGGATCGGCCGCGCCGCTTCAGGCCCGCTTCCCCGAGGTCGTCTTCGTAGCTGTGTCCGTCCCGGTAGGGCAGGTGGGCCAGCTCCAGCGGGATCAGGTGGCCGTCCGCGACCAGGGCCGAGCCGAGGCCGGTGCCGAGGCCGAGGAAGAGCATCGTTGCGCCGGCATAGCTGCCGAGCGCCTGCATCGCCGCATCGTTCACCACCCGGGTGGGACACGCGAAGGCCTTCTCGAAGTCGTAGCCGACCCACCCCTCGCTGAGATGCCAGGGCTCGCGCGTGGGGTGATTCTCTCGCACCGGACCCGGGAAGCCGATCGAGACCGCGTCGAAGGACCAACCGCGCGCCAGTTCCAGCACGGCCTCGACCATCGCGTCCGGGCCGAGGTGGCGACCCGATGCGACCTGCCGCGCCTCTTCGCGCGGGCGACCGGAGGCGAGGATCTTGACGTGACTTCCGCCCACGTCGACGGAAAGGACCTTCACCGGTCGATCTCGCGGATTCCCGCCGGCATGTGCCAGCCTCCGAACGATCGGGTCATGGAGTCGGCCGACGCCGGTCCCCAGCTTCCGGCCTCGTAGGTCTCCACCGGAGGTGCGGCTCGGAGCACCGGATCGACGATCCGCCACGCCACCTCGACCGCGTCCTGACGCGCGAAGAGTGTCGGATCGCCCTCCAGGGCATCCCCGATCAACCGCTCGTAGGCGGTCATCTGCCGAGGACTGCGCCGGGACACGGTCAGCTCGACCGCTTCGCCCGCCATCTTCTCGCCGGGCGCCTTGGCCCGAGCGCCGAGTCCGATCACGACGTCGGGCGCGAGCTGGAAGCGATAGTAGTTGGACGCGCCGGGCTCCCCGCGCCGCCCGAATACCGCATGGGGAGGGCGGCGCAGCTCGACCCGCACCTCCGTCGCCGTCGCGGCGAGCCGCTTGCCGGTCCGGATGAACACGGGCACGCCTTCCCAGCGCCACGAGTCGACGTGGAGCTGCATCGCTGCGTAGGTCTCCACGTCGGAGGTCGGTGCCACTCCGGCCTCGTCGCGATAGCCGCGATACTGCCCGCGAACCAGACTGTGGCCCGTGAGCGGTCGGACCGCCTTGAGAGCCTTGACCTGCTCGTCGCGCACGTCCTCGGTCTCGTGGGAGACCGGCGGCTCCATGGTCAGCAACGCGACGATCTGGAGCATGTGGTTCTGCACCACGTCGCGGATCGCGCCGACCTCTTCGTAGAAGCGACCGCGTCCTTCGACACCGAAGCTCTCCGCCAACGTGATCTGGATGCTCTCCACCCAGGTGCGGTTCCAGATCGGCTCCACGAACGAGTTGGCGAAGCGGAAGTAGAGCAGGTTCTGGACCGCCTCCTTGCCCATGAAATGGTCGATGCGGAAGACCGACTTCTCCGGGAAGGAGGCGCGGAGCGCTTCGTTCAAGGCCCGGGCCGAGGCGAGGTCGCGCCCGAAGGGTTTCTCCACCACCACCCGTTCGCCGGCCGAGCGGCGGGACGCGGCCAGCTGCTGGACCACCACGGGAAACAGGCTCGGCGGGATGGCCAGGTAGTGGAGGGGGCTGCGAGCCTCGCCCAGGACCTCGCGCAGGGACGCGAAGGTCTGCTCCTTCTCGTAGTCGCCGTCCACGTACTGGATGCGCTCCGCGAGCCGGCCGAGCAGGTCCGGGTCGACCTCGCGCTCGCCCGCGGCGACGCTCTCGCGGAAGCGTTTGCGCACCTCCTCCGGACTCAGGCCGGAGAGGGCGACCCCGATGACCGGAATGCCCAGCCGGCCGTTCTTCTCCAACCGGTAGAGTGCGGGAAAGATCTTCTTGTAGGCGAGGTCGCCCGTCGCCCCGAAAAGTACGAGGGCGTCGCAGCGCGATCGGCTCATGCGGGTTTCTCCCGTATCCCCTCCCGGACTCAGCTTAGTGAGAAAATGGCGGAAGCGGCTGGACAGCCGCGCGGCGGGTCATACAGTCCCGCCATGGCTCGGCGTCGGGGGCACGGAAACAGCCGCGAAGGGACCCGGAGGGGGAGGAAGATGGTTGGGCAGAGCTCCTTGTGCCGGGGCGCGCTGGTGTTGGCGGTCTGGCTCGGCTCGCTGGGTTGCGGGGTCTCCGAGGACCTCCGTGCGTGTCGGTCCGAGCGCCTGGGCTTGAAGGCAGCCGAAACCGCGATGGATTCGCTCTACAAGCGGAACGTCGATCGCGGATCCCCGACCTACGCCGCGGCGGCCGAGCGCGCCCGGACGGCCCGCTCGCACCTGCAACGGTGCGATGACCGGTTGGCGGCGGCCCGATGAGCGTCGCGCGCATACCGTCGGACACCGAGACGTAGTCCGTCGCGCACTGCCGACGCAATTCGAATCGGAGGGATCGCCCCATGAAGCGTGTCGTCCTGGCTGGGTGGAAATGGGCGGTCGGATGCGCCGCCGGCCTCGTGCTGGCCGGGTCCGGCGTGGCGCTCGCGGCCGACGCGTCGAGGTCGGCCGGGGAGGTGCTGCTCGCGCAGGGCGCGGCGAGCTCCGCCACGGCAGCCGGGACGGCTCCCGACTCGATCGTCGCCGGCGACGGGCATCACTCCCGGTTCGCGGTTCTCGCTCAGCGAGCCGCCCCCGGGATCGTCAACGTCCACACCTCGAAGACGGTCCAGTCCATGCCGGGGATCGGCTTCCCCTTCGGCGGTCCCTTCGGAAGTCCGTTCGAGCCCGGGCCCGGCGGAGGGCCGACTCCGCGCAGCTTCACGGTCCCGAGCCTGGGCTCCGGCTTCGTGATCTCGACCGACGGACTGGTGGTCACGAACAATCACGTGGTCGAGGACGTCGAGAAGATCGAGATCGTCTTCTCGGACGGGTCGCGATCGACGGCCACCGTCGTCGGGACCGACCCGAAGACCGACATCGCGCTGCTGCGCTGTGCGGCGAAGCGGGACTACGTCGCGCTTCCGCTCGGCGATTCGTCCGCCCTGCTGCCCGGAGACTGGGTGGTCGCCATCGGCAGCCCCTTCGGTCTCGACCACACCGTCACCGCCGGAATCGTCAGCGCGACCGGTCGCGACATCGGTCAGGGTCCCTACGACGACTTCATCCAGACCGACGCGGCGATCAACCCGGGCAATTCGGGGGGGCCGCTCTTGAATCTGGACGGAGAGGTGATCGGCATCAACACCGCGATCAACCCGCAGGCCAACACGATCGGCTTTGCCGTGCCGATCAACATGGCCAAGGAGATCCTGCCGCAGCTCGAGAAGGAAGGACGAGTGGTGCGCGGCTGGCTCGGCGTAGGCGTCCAGCCGATCACCCCGGAGCTCGCCGAAGCGCTGAAGCTCGACTCCGACGAGGGAGCCCTCGTCTCGCAGGTCGCCTCGGGCGGTCCGGCCGAGAAGGCCGGCCTGAAGCAGGGCGACGTGATCCTGCGCTTCGGCTCGGAGGAGATCCACACCATGCACGAGCTGCCCCGCGCCGTGGCTGCGACGCGCCCGGGGGAGAAGGTCGACGTGGTCTTCCTGCGCGACGGCAAGCGCGAGACCAAGAGGGTGACGGTCGCCGAGCTCGAAGAGAAGACGCCGGGCCAAGCCACGGGACCCCCCGTCGAGGGCGACGACACCGGATCGACGGCCTTCGGCTTCGACATCGCGGACGTGCCGCCCGAGCTGGCGCGGCAGCTCGGGCTCGAGAAGGGCGAGGGCGCCGCGATCACCCGGGTCTACCCCGGCGGCCCCGCCGAGGAGGCCGGCCTGCGCGCCGGGGACGTGATCGTGCAGATCGCACGCGCTCCCGTGCACGGCGGCCTGGAGGCCGAGCAGAAGCTGCGCGAGACCGGTGACAAGGCGTTGATCCTCGTCCGTCGCAGCGAAGGAGGCTTCTTCGCGGTGGTTCCGCGGCAGAAGAAGTGAGCCAGGAGGCCGACTCGAGAGAGTCGGCCGACGCGCAGCGAGCCGAAGGCGGGCTCCTGCCGGGCTAGCTAGCTCGCGAAGAGTTCGCTCGCCCGGGAGATGGCATCGGCGATCTCCGTCTTCGTGACGAGGCCGCGCACCGCGTCCGCGGTGACGGGATCGCGCGCCTCGGCCACCAGGGCGCAGGAGGCCCGCGAAGCCCGCATCCCGCCCACGATGTCGGCGAGCTGGCAGCCCGGGTCCACCCGCAGCCAGTCGCGCCGCGCGGTCTCGCCGAGGGTGGCGTCCCTGCCGCGCTCACCGAGCGCGCCCAGCGCGTCGGAGCGGGTCGCGACGCCGACCACGCGCTCCCCCTCCACCACCAGGAGCCACGAGACGTCGGTGTGCTCGGAGAGGACGCGCGCCGCGTCTCCGAGCGTGCTGGACGTCGGGAGGGTCTCGTGTCCCGTCTCCATCAGGTCCTCCGCACGCTCCAGCGACTGGACGTCGGTTCGCAGCGACTCCGGCACGACGTGTCCGCGCCGGGAGAGCTTCAGCGAGTAGATGCTCTCCGGGCACAGCCGGCTGCGCACGCCGTAGCTCAGCGCCACCGTGACCGTCATCGGGATGATCACGTTGTAGTCGAGCGTCATCTCGAAGATCATGACGATCGCGGCCAGCGCGGCGCCGGTCGAGCCGGCGACCACGCCCGCCATGCCCGCGACGGCGCAGGCCGCGGGGCCCGGCGCGAGCTCGGGAAGGACGCTGCCGATGGCGAGGGCGTAGGCGGCGCCGAGGGTGGCTCCCATGTACAGGGCGGGTGAGAAGATCCCGCCCGAGGCCCCGGAGCCCAGCGTCAGCGAGGTGACGAGGAGCTTCAGCAGGCACAGCGAGAGCAGGAGCGGTGCGGCCCCGAGCGCTCCCGTGAGAACGTCCTGCACGGTGGCGTACCCGATGCCCTCGACGTGGTAGTGCCCCGTGCTTCGGAAGACCAGATAGAAGACGATCCCGACCCCCAGCATGCCGCCCGCATGACGGACGTAGTAGCTGGCGGGGATGCGCTCGAAGAGATCCTCGCACGCGTAGATCGCGCGGATGTAGACCGTCGACGCCAGCCCCATCAGGATGCCCAGGCCCACGTAGGCGAGCAGCGAGGAGAATCGCAGCAGCTCGAAGTTGGAGGCCTCGAGGGCCGGGATCACGAAGGAGGGGTGGGAGCCGAAGAAGATGCGCCCCACGTAGGTCGCGGTCGCGGCGGAGATGGTCACGGGGACGAGCGTGCGGGCGCTCACCTCGAGCATCAGGATCTCGACGGCGAACAGCACGCCGCCCACCGGCGTGTTGAAGGTGGCCGCCATTCCGCCTGCGGCGCCGGCGGCGATCATCGTGACGCGCTGCCAGAAGGGGGCGCGCAGGAGCTGGCCGAGCGTCGAGCCGAAGGCCGAGCCGATCTGGATGATCGGGCCCTCCCGGCCCACGGCGCCGCCGCTTCCGATCGACAGCGCCGAGGCGAGGGACTTGATCAGCGCCACGATCGGGCGGATGACGCCGCGACCGTAGTAGATGGCGTCCACCACCTCGGGCACGCCGTGCCCCTTCGCCTCCGGCGCATAGCGCTCCACCAGGAACGCCACGGCGAGTGCGCCGACGGCGGGCACGGCGACCACGCCCGCGCCCCACGGACTCGCGGGCGTGTGGAGATTGGCGTCGTACACCCAGGAGAGCTCGCCGAGGAACGACAGATTGTGGATCAGCCCGATCAGCCCCCGGAACAGCAGGGCGCCCAGGCCCGCCACGGCGCCGATCGCGATCGACAGCAGGTAGAAGGGCAGGGTGGGAAGGGCCCGGTCGACGGGATCGGGCGCCCGCGCGCTCAACCCCCCTCCTCGAGCCGCTCGGGCTCGCCGCGCAGGAGCGCCGCGGGATCCCGGCGGTAGAAGCGCCGGAGCTCGGCGTACAGATCCGGGTAGGCGCGCTCGAGCGGCCCCGGCCGCTCGAAGAAGCACTCGGTCGCCACCGCGAAGAACTCGGCCGGGTTGGTCGTCCCGTAGCCGTCCAGCACCGAGGGCCGGTGGCGGTCGACGCGATTCCGCAGGTCCGCGTAGGCCTCGCCGAGGATGCGCCCCCAGGCGAGGTAGCGCGATCGGCTCGGCAGCGGCGGCGTCCCGTCGGCGATGCCGTCCGAGAGGTCGAGCTGATGGGCGAACTCGTGGAAGACCACGTTGTGACCGTCGTGGACGTCGCCGGCGGCCTGCTCCACGTGGTCCCAGGCCAGCACGAGGCTGCCGCGGCTCCAGGTCTCCCCGGCGCGGGCGGAGAGCTGCTCGGTGACGATCCCGCCCTGGACCTGGCGCGCCTGTGCCAGATAGGCGTGGGGATAGACGAGGATGCTGTGGAGTCCGCGGTAGACGTCGTCGTCCCCGCGACCCAGGAGCAGCAGACACGCCTGGGCTGCGATCACCAGGCGCATCTCGTCGGTGACGACGAGTCCACCGCAGCCCTCGAAGCGCTTTTCGTCCAGGAACACCTGGATCAGGCCCTCGAGCTCCCGCCGCGCGTCCGGTGGAAGAGGGTGCAGCCAGCCGACGCGGCGCTCGAGCAGGCTCCGCTGCGAGGGCTCCAGCGGTGTGCGCCGCAGCCGGGCCCTGCGCCGTCGTCGAAGTCCGAACACGTTCACCGTCCTCCGCGTGACCGAGATCCGCCGCCTCGGTTCGTGAGAGCCGAGCCTTGGCGCGCTACGCAGCCGCGCTCGCGTCGGGGCAGCGATGGACCTCGACCGTCACGTGGACCAGGTCGGGATGTCCGGCCAGTCGTCGTTTGTAGTGGTCGGGGTCGCACGGGCGATGGGCGACGAGCGAGACGACCGCGGCGAGGTGCCGCGGCCCGACGCGCCAGACGTGCAGGTCGGCCACGCGCGTGTCCGCGTCCGATTCGATCGCCTCCCGGATCGCCGCGAGCCGCTCCGCGGGGAGCTCGGCATCCAGCAACACCCGGCTCGTGTCCCGCAGCAGACCGTAGGACCAGCGCGCGATCACGAGCGAGCCCACCAGGCCCACGATCGGGTCCATCCAGGTCCAGCCGAGGAGCTTTCCGGCGGTCAGCGCGGCGATCGCGAGCACCGAAGTGAGGGCGTCGGCCAGGACGTGGAGATAGGCGCCCCTCAGGTTGTGGTCGTGGTGCGGATGCTCGGAGACGAACGCGCGGTCGTGGTCGTGGTGGTCCTCGCGGAGCAGCAGCGCGCAGATTACGTTGATGGCGAGGCCCAGGCACGCCACCGCGATCGCCTCGTCGAAACGGATCGCGACGGGCGAGGCGAGCCGCTGGGTGCTCTCGGCGAAGATGAGGAGGGCGACCACCGCCAGTCCGGTCGCGCTCGCGAATCCGGCCAGCGCGCCGACCTTGCCGGTGCCGAAGCTGTAGCGCGGGTCGTCCGCGTGGCGGCGCGCGTAGGCGTAGGCGAATCCGGCCAGACCCAGAGCAGCCGCGTGGGTTCCCATGTGCCACCCGTCGGCGAGGAGCGCCATCGAGCCGAAGACCATCCCGGCCGCGATCTCGGCGGTCATCATCGCCAGTGTGAGCCCCACGACCCACCGGGTCCTGCGCTCGCCGCGGGTCTGGACCTGGTTCCCGAACGAGTGGTGGTGCTGCCAGTGCTGCAGCTCGCGTCGATGCATGCCAGATCTCCTCAGGCCCGCGCTCACGGATACCGGTCGGCCGGATAGTCGCCGGGAGCGGCTTCGAAGCGTTGCAGGCAGCGCTCGGAGCAGAACACGTAGCGCGTGCCCTCGTGGTGCGCCGCGTGGACGGCCGTCCACGCGTCCACGCGCATGCCGCAGACGGGATCGCGCATCCACTCGTGGAGCTCGGCCTTGCGGTCGCGGAGGGAGCCGTCCTCGAGCCAGAGCACCCGGTCGGCGATGTCCTCGACCCGGGGGTCGTGGGTGACGATCAGCACCGCGGCTCCGTCGTCCCGCGCGACGTCGTGCAGGATCATCATCACCTCCTGACCCGTCTGGGAGTCGAGGTTCCCGGTCGGCTCGTCGGCCACTGCCACGCGGGCCTGTGCGCCGATGTCGGCAAGCCGGCTCTGCGCGAACGACGATGACCGCTCGCGAGGGGGCGCGATCGCCGGTTGACGAGCCGGGAAGCCGATCGCCCGTTCCTACGTCGTGCCCCCCTCGCCGGCGTCCCGCGCGGTGAGCCGGCGCGTCTGGGCTCCCATCAGGCGGATCGCCGTGCGGCGCGGGAGCAGGCGGCGCATCAGCTGGGAGGCGAAGCGGTTGAAGCGGCCCGGAATCAGGAGAGGTCCCGCGCCGAGGTGGGCGAGCGCCTCTTCCGCCACCGGCTCCGGCTCGAGCTCGCCGGGTGCTCCCTGCGACGAGCGCTGGCGCAGGTAGTTCGGCGTACGCGTGGCGCCGGCGCACACGACGAGCACGTCCACGCCGCGCGGCGCCAGCTCGAACCAGAGCCCCTCGCCGAGCGCCAGCAGGAAGGCCTTGGTGGCGCCGTAGGTCGCCACGAAGGGGGAGCCCTGGAAGGCGGTCAGGGAGGAGAGCAGCACGACGCCGCCCGCGCCGCGCGCGGCGAGCCGGCGGCCGAAGCGGTGCGCCATCTCGAGCGGTCCGCGCGCGTTCACGTCGATCACCGCGAGCTGCTCGGCGAGCGGGCTGTCGAGGAACTCTCCCCGCGGCGCCCGGGCCGCGTTGTAGACGACGAGCCCGACGTCGAGGTCGGCGGTCTGCTCGTCGAGCGCGGCGACGGCGCCGTCGCGAGCGAGATCGAGCGCGATGCAGCGCACGCGCACCGCGAAGGTGTCGACGATCTCGCGCTGGAGCTGGGCCAGCGGCTCCGGCCGCCGCGCCACCAGCACCAGGTCGAGCCCGCGCCGCGCCAGGTCGCGCGCGAAGGCCGCTCCGATGCCCTCCGAGGCGCCCGCCACCAGCGCCCACGGCCCGTACCGCTTCGCGAACTCCGCCACTCGATCCTCCGCGCCGAAGCGGGTCAGTAGATCCCCGGGATGATCCGACTCGGCACCCGCCGACGGTACTCCTCCCACAGCGGTCCGTACTTCTCGGCGCAGCGCCGATCGTCGTCGATCTGGCGCGGCACCAGCAGCACCACGTAGTAGAGCGGGTACAGCCAGGGCGCGAAGGCGAGCGGATAGCCGAGACACAGCGTCAGCCCGGTCGCCATCCCGATCTCGCCGAGGTAGTTGATGTGACGGGAGAGGCCCCAGAAGCCGCCGGCCAGCACCTGCTTGCCGCCGCCCGAGATCGCCCTCGGCTCGAGCACGCCGAAGGCCTTCGCGGTCGGATCGCGCTTGAACCAGAACTTCTGGAGGTTCGCGCCGCGGGCGAGCGTCCAGCCCGCGAAGAAGGTCAGCGCGTAGAGCGCGAGCAGCGCGATCGGCGTGTGGGGATCGGGGCGGTCGGCCACCGCCCACAGACCCACCGGGTAGAAGAAGGGATAGAAGACCAGACAGCCCCAGCCGAGCTTCCCGCCGACGCGTTCGGCCATGAAGTCGTAGGTGTAGAGGTGCACCTCCTCGAAGTTCAGGTACTCGACGACGAAGAAGCTGAACAGCAGCGCGTGCAGGATCAATCCCGCCGAGGGATCCGCGGAGTGGGTCGCGATGTGGTAGGCGGTGAAGGACACGATGTTGAGCTCGAGCATCACCGCGCCGACCAGGTACAGGAACATCTTGGCGTCGAGGCGACCGCCGCCCCAGCGCGGGTTCGCGATCCGACCGAGGTACAGGTCCCAGGGCATGCCACGGTTCGAAGGGGCGGGCAGCACGATCCACAGCGTGAACAGGACCCCCAGCCCGCAGGCGCCGGCCGCCATCTCCCAGCGGTGCAGATAGAACCAGTCCCAGGGCATCCAGCCCAGCCGGCACGCGCCGGCGTACAGGGCGAGGGTGACGAACAGGACGCGCAGCCCGTTGAGCCGATAGCGGAGGGGTCGTTCCGTGGCGGGGTCGATCAGGTAGCCGTCGACCCAGCGCCCGGGCAGGGCCAGGTGCAGGACCAGAACCACCGTGTACACGGCCAACGGTCCCCAGAGCGCCACCATCGAGACCCCTCCACCCGGTTGCGGATCGCCGAGCGGCCCGCAGCCGGCGCATACCTTACCCGCGTCCGGTCCCGTTGGGGCACCCGGTCCGGGTGGGTCCGCGGAGGCGGGATCAGTGTCCCGGCGTCTCCATCTCGACGGGGTCGGCCGCGTCCAGGCTCACCGTGTGTCCGGTGTCGGCCGCGTCCAGCGACTCGCTGCTCCCCGAGTCGGCCGCGTCCAGCGTCTCGCTCTTTCCCGTGTCCTCGCGATCGAGGGTCTCGGTGGCCCCGTCGTCGACCGGCTCCAGCGGAGTCCCCTCGGTATGGCGCAGCGAATCGAGGCCGCGGGTCTGCACGGTGAGATCGTCCGGATCCTCGGACTCGAGCGACCCGGCGGCAGCGCCGCCCGCCCAGAGGACGACGGCGACCAGAGCGATCCCAGCGATGGCGCGCGCGAACGGGCGAATCCTGGCCATATGGCACCCCCTCTCCCCTGTCATCGACGGGCCCGGCCCCGGGCTGAATCCCGCCCCGGAAGGGCCCGCGCTTCAGCGCTGCGGGGGGAGCAGCGCGGGGGTCGGCACGCCCGAGCGCCGCAGTGCTGCGCGCTCGACGCGCGGCCAGTCGACACGGTCGGCGTCCGGGCCCGCCGCGCGCGTCACCTGCTCGCGCAGGTCTTCGGGAGCGCGGGGAGCGGGTGTCTTCCCGGTCTCGTCGAGCTCCAGGGACTGCTCGGCGTCGGGGTTCACCTCGATGAACAGCACCCCCGCGATCCGGCCGAACTTCACCGGCTCGTTCACCACCCGCACCGGCGTGCCCGGCTCGACCCGCGCGTAGAGCTCGGCGATGTGGTCCGGGTAGAGCCGGATGCAGCCGCGGCTGACGTGCCGGCCGACGCCGCGCGGCTCGTTGGTGCCGTGGATCAGATAGGAGGGCCAGCCGAGGTAGAGGGCGTACTTGCCGAGCGGGTTGTCGGGGCCGGGCTCGACCCGGGCGGGCTTGCCGTCGGCTCGCGCGGAGGGGCCGGGGATCCAGGGCGGGTCCTCGCGCTTCGACGTCACGACGGTGTCGCCCATCGGTGTCGTGAAGCCATCCTTCGCGACGCCGATCGGATAGGCCCGCGGCGGCGCGCCCTTCTCGAAGTAGTAGAGGTGGAGATCGCCCAGGTTGATCACGATCCCCTCCCGAGGACCGCTGGGCAGGAGCCGCGCCCGGGGCACCACCAGGCGAGAGCCCTCCTTCGGCAGCCACGGGTCCACGCCCGGGTTGGCGGCGAGCAGCTCCACGTACCCGACGCCCAGGGCGGGCGCGAGGTCGATCAGCGTGTCCTCCGCGTGGGCCACGTGGAACTCGAGGTGACCGACGAGGTCGGGCGAGGGCGGCGGCGCCTCCAGGAAGTGCGGGGGCGGCCCGGCCGACCGACACGCCGCGAAGGCGAGTGCCAGCAGGACCGCGCTACGGGCGGATCTCGATCGGCGTCCCGTCATCGACGAGCTCCCAGATCTCGTTCATCTCATCATCGGTCACACCGATGCAGCCATTCGTCCAATCGAGGTCCCGGTGGGAGTCGCCGATCCAGCTCTCCCCGTTGGGCAGGCCGTGGATCATGACGCCTTCCCCCGGTGCCAGGCCGGCGCGGAGCGCGAACTCGCGGTCCTGCTCGTTCGGGTAGGAGATGCGCAGCGCCCGGTGGAAGCCGCTGTCCTCCATCCGCGACTCGATGAAGTAGCGACCCTCGGGCGTGCGACCGTCGCCGTAGTTGTGCTTCGGCCCGATCGGGTTGCGGCCCAGTGCGATCTCGTAGTCGCGCAGCACGTGCGCGCGTCGCAGCAGCAGCAGCCGTCGCGGACCCTTCAGCACCAGGACGAAGTCCGCCTTCGCGAGCGGCTCCGGCGCCTCGCCGATCGGGACCGCCCGGAGGGCGGGTCTACTTCTGGAGGGAGCGCTGAAAGATACGATCGGCCTTCTCGTTCGCTTCGCGGGCCTGGGCGGCGGCCTGGTCGGCTGCCGCTCGCGCGGCCGCGGCATCCCGGGCCGCGGCATCGGCCTTGGCGTTCGCCTGCTCGGCGATCTGGCGCGCCTGCTGGGCGTCGTTGCGCACCTGGTCCATGTCGCTGGTGGTGGCGCAGCCCGAGGCTGTGCACAGGGCGATCACGCACGCGGCGATCCCGTACTTGAATCCGACCCGGCTCATCACGTCTTCCCTCCTGGTTCGCGAACGGCGAAAGCTACGCCATCCACCGCGGTCGATTCTGTGACCGCGCGCACGTTGCGTAGCACGATCCGGCCCCCGGATCCCGGTGCCGCCGGACCGACCGCGGGCCGGTCCCGCTCCTGCCGGGTCGCTTGCCGGCGCCCGACCCTTTGGGATTCTCTGCGCTCCGGTCCGGAATCCCCAGTGGAGAGAGCCCTTTGGCGAGACGCCCCCAGCGCGAGCCCGCGCGCCCGACGACGGGCGGGGCCGTCCTCGCGGTCGCGCTCGGCTGCGCCGCCGTCGCCGGTGCCCTGTACGCGGCCGCGCTCTCCTTCGGGTTCGTCAACTGGGACGACTGGGAGTACGTGCTCCTCAACCCCCACCTGGGCGCGCTAGACCCGGCGTTCCTCCGCTGGTGCCTCACCGCGAATCTGGCCGGCAACTGGCATCCGGCGACGCTGCTCTCCTACGGCCTGGACTTCGCGTTCTGGGAGCGCGACCCCGCCGGCTACCACGCCACCAACGTCGCGCTGCACGCCGCCAACTCGGCCCTGGTCGTCTGGCTCGCCTGGGGGCTCTTGCGCCGCAGCCTCGGGCCGACGCCGGGCAGTCTCTTCGGCGCGACGCTGGTCGGCCTCGTGTTCGCCGCCCACCCGCTCCACGTGGAGTCCGTGGCCTGGATCAGCGAGCGCAAGGACCTGCTCTACGCCTTCTTCTGGCTCGCCAGCCTGATCGCGTGGCTCGCCTACACGGATGCGGGCCGTTCCCCGCGCGGCCGCAAGGGCGCCTACGCGCTCGCCCTGGCCGCGTTCGCCCTGTCGGCGGCCTCGAAGCCGATGGCGGTGACGCTCCCGCTGGTGTTGCTCCTGCTCGACGCGATTCCCCAGCACCGGCTCACGCGGGCCAGCTGGGTCCGCGTCGTGGTCGTGGAAAAGCTTCCCTTCTTCGCCCTCTCTCTGGCGACGGGCGTCGTCACGCTGGCCGCCCAGGGTGCGCGCGGAGCACTGGACGGAGTCGACCTTTCGCTGGGCGAGCGGCTGTGGGTCGCCGTGCAGGCGCTGGGCTTCTATCTCGCGAAGTGGATCGCTCCGTTCGGGCTGGTCCCCTTCCATCCCCTCGATGCGGAGATCGATCCGCTCAGCTGGCGCTACGGCGGCGCCCTCGCCGCCGTGCTCGCGCTGAGCGCACTCGCGGTCGCGCTCCGGCGACGGGTGCCGGTGCTCGCCGCGGGTCTCGCCTTCACCCTGCTCACGCTCCTGCCGGTGCTGGGTCTCGTCCCGTTCGGTCAGCAGCGCGCGGCCGAGCGCTACATGTACCTCCCGATGCTCGGGCCGACGCTGCTCGTCGGTGCCGGGGCCGCGCTCGCCTGGGAGCGCGGCGCGCGCGCGCGCGGGATCGCCGTCGCCGTGTCGGGCCTCGCGGTGGTACTCCTCGCCTGGCGCACGGTCGACCAGCTCCCGGTCTGGCAGAGCTCGCTCTCGCTCTGGACTCGCGTCGCGGCGGCCTATCCCGAGTCGCCGCTGGCCCGATACAACCTGGGCCACGCCTACGCGATCGCGGGTCAGGCGACGCGAGCCGAGGACGCGTGGACGCGCGCGGTGGAGATCGATCCGGCCTACGCCCCGGCGCTCTACGAGCTGGGCGCCGCGGCCGGGAGGCGTCGCGACTATCCGCAGGCGCGGCGCTACTTCGAGCGGGCTCTCGCCGCCGACCCGGGCTACGCCCGGGCCCGCCTCGAGCTGGCCATGGTGCTCGAGAACCTCGGAGACTGGCCGGAGGCCTCGAAGCACTACCGGGAGTTCCTGGGCAGCGCACCGCCCGAGAGCGCCGAGCAGATCGAGTTCGCGCGGTCGCGGCTCGCGCGGCGCGGCGGCGACCCGCCCTGAGGCGGAGCGCGGCGGTCACTCCACGTAGCCGAGCGCCCGCAGCCGATCGATCTCCACGGGCCGAGCCGGCTCCGCCGCCACCATGGGGACCGTCGTCTGCACGTAGGAGGCGAGCGCTCCCGCGAGCCGGTCGCGCACCGCCGACCCGGCGCCTTCGGCCGGGGCGACGCCGCCGCCCTCCCAGAGGAGCCACGCGGAGTCCGACGAGCCGGCCCGCAGCAGCGCACCCTCGCCGTAGGCACTCGCCTCCGCCCCCATGTCGCAGTAGACGACCCGCTCCGCCAGCGGCGCCTCGCCGCGCAGCCCGGGGCCCAGTGCGACTCCGCGCATCCCGCTCGGAGCCGGCACGCCCGCCAGCTCCAGGATCGTGGGCGCGATGTCCACGTGGCTCACCGTCGTCGCGATCCGCGCCGGCGCGACGCCGGGAGCGCGCACCAGCAGAGGCACGTGCGCCTCGGGGGGCAGCGTGGTCGTGCCGTGCATGAAGTAGTGCCCGCCTTCGCCGAGGCTCTCCCCGTGGTCGGCGGTGAACACGACGATCGCGTCCCGCAGCCGTGGTGACGCCAGCAGCTCCCCGATCCAGTGGTCCGCGTAGCGGATCTCGTCGGCATAGCGGGCTCGGTACTCGCTCGCCCGCGTGAGACCGGGCAGTGCCTGATAGGCGGGAATGCCGCCGGTGGCGAGGCTGCTCTCGAGCCGTGGCAGGGGCGGCTCGTCGGGATCGCGCTCGGGCGCGAAGGTGTCGGCGTAGCCGTCGGGCGGATCGTAGGGTCCGTGGGGATCCTGGTAGTGCACCCACAGGAAGAAGGGCTCCTCGGCCCGCGCGAGCCACGCCAGCGCGCGCTCCGTCGTCTGACGGGCGCGCCGCTCGAACACCAGGGGGCGGCTCGCCTCGGGCTCCGGGAGCTCGTCGTCGTAGGTGTCGAAGCCGCGGTCGAGACCGATGCGGCGGCGTAGCACCGCGTTGCCGACGAAGGCGGCGGTCGCATAGCCCCGCGCGCGCAGCAGCTCGGCGAGCGTGACGGCGCCCTCGAGCCGGGTGTCGCCATTGCGATAGCCGATCGAGTGCTGGCGCGGGTAGAGCGAGGTCAGGATCGAGGCGTGGGAGGGTGCCGTGCTGCTCGACGCCGCCACAGCGCGCTCGAACAGCGCGCTGTGCGCCGCCAGCGCGTCGATGTTCGGGCTCGTCGCGAGCTCGAAGCCGTAGCTCGACAGGTGGTCCGCGCGCAGGGTGTCCACCGTGATCAGCAGCACGTCGCGCGGCGGCTCGGAGCAGGCGAGGGCGGCGAGCGACGCGAAGAACGCCGGTAGGCGCCGGCCCGCGCCCACCGCGTACCCGAGAGCTCTCCACATCACGACGTCTGCTCCCGCCTAGCGCCGCGGCGGCTCGCCCGGGCCGTCCTTTGGGCGCCAGGGCCGGGCGAAGATGCGATCGTGGAGCCGCTCGGTGAAGCCGCCGGGCGTGGCTACCGAGGAGAAGGCGCGCCGGCCGTCGCCGCCGTGCAGGCGGAGCAGGCGCTTCGCGTCGTCGAGCACCGCTTCCAGGTAGGCGAGGTCGGCCTCCGTCGCCTCCACGCCCGAGCCGCCAAAGGCGGGGCCCAGCGCCTCGGCCAGATAGGCCAGCGAGACGGCGGCGATCGCGCTGCCCACCATGAGCGCGCCGAGCCGCAGGTAGTCGGGCTCCGCGGCCTCGATCCAGTGCAGAGCGGGCAGCGCCGTCCGCAGACGAAGGACGTCGCCCGGGCGGTGCGCCCGGGCGGGAAGCAGGGCGATCGCGCCGGCGAGCTCCGCCGCGGGCGTCGTCAGGAAGTGCACGATGGCGTGCTCCGGCAGGAAGTCGTCGAGCCAGGCCGTGGGCATCGACATCACGACCGAGGCGACGGATGTCTCGGCGGGGATCGCCCGCAGCGCCGAGAGCGACTCGTCGGCCGCGAGCACCTCGGGCGACTCGGCGTGGAGCCCGAAGGCGAGCAGCACGAGGTCGAAGGAGCCCCAGTCGAGCCCGGGTCCGAGCTCCACCTCCTCGAGCGACGGGTCCCCGCTCGGGGCGCCGCCGCGCCGCCGCAGCAGCGCGACCGAGTGTCCCGCCGCCCGCGCAGCGCGGGCGAGTGCGCCCCCGAGGCGTCCGCGACCGACGACCCCGATGCGCAGCGGCGGATCGGTCGCCGCCGCCAACTACAGCCCCGTCCGGTAGTCCTCTTCGATCGACCGGTCGATGGCCTCGGCGAGCTTCTCGTCGCCGCCGAGCTTGGGAGCGACCAGGCGGCCGAAGGAGATCGCGATCCGCTCGGGCCAGGTGTCCGGCTGCCACAGCTTCGAGCGGCGGAACGCCTTGGCGCAGTGGAAGAAGACGCGCTCGATTCGCACGCGGATCGCCAGCAGCGCGGGTTGGCCGCGCTCGGTGAGGCGCTCCAGCACGGCCGGGTCGCGGGTGAGCTCGACGCGTCCGTGCACGCGCAGCGTCTCCTCGGTGCCCGGAACCAGGAAGATCAGCGCGGCGCGCGGGTTGGTGAGCAGGTTCTGGAGGCCGAGGATCATCCGGTTGCCCTTGCGCTCCGGGATCAGCAGTGTGCGCTCGTCCTCGATCCGGACGAACCCCGGTCCGTCGCCCCTCGGCGACACGTCGGGAACTCCCTCCGCACTCGCGGTGGCGAGCAGCAGCATCGGCGCGCGGGCGATGAACTCCGACTCGGTCGCCCCGAGCCGGTCGAACACCTTCGCCTCGACGCCGGGCAGGACCTCGCCGATCACCGCGCGCACCTGATCGAGCGTGTTGAGCGCGTGGGCGCTCCCTGTCGACGGCGGGCTCACGGGTGACTCCTCTTCCTCTGCGGACGCGAAGCGCGCAGTGTACCCGAGACGAGGCGGGGAGGGCTCCCGGGGCGTTCCGACTAGACCCGCGTCACGCCCTGCCAATCGCCTCCCGCTCGCTCGAAGAGGTTCCGGAGGGCGGCGCTCTGGCGGTAGCTCGGGTCGGTCTCCCAGCGCTCGGCCACCGACGAGTGGATCGCCGCGCCCACGGGAATCGTGCGGCGGTACCGGGCGCGCAGCTTGTAGATGCCCTTGTACTCGTCGTGCATCTTGTCGCCGGACTGCGGAGCCAGCCCGCCCGTGAGGTAGGGCTCGAAGGCCAAGCCGACCGCGGCCGCCTCTTCGAGCATCCAGCGGAAGGCGACGTCCGAGAGGCCGACCTCGCGGTAGCCGCCGCCGACGTCGCCGTGGACCCCGGCGAACCAGACCTGCTCGAGATCCAGGCCCGGCTTCGGCGACCAGAGGGTGGCATCGAAGTCCTCGCGGTTCTCGTCGATCGAGACGGCGTGGCGCGCGTGGGTCACGATGCTCGAGGGCTCGGTGTCGTGGAATAGATACTTGTCCTCGCCCAGGGTGCCGAGGAAGGGCATCGGGATGCCCAGCGCGCCGACGGTGTCCCACACCCCGAGGAAGTGGATCGGGCTCTTGTTCGCCACGGCGTAGGCGCGGCGGAAGCCGACCGCCGCGGGCGAGTTCGGGTGACTGTTCCGGGTGCGCTTGCGGTACAGGCGGTAGGCGTCGGCGATGCGATCGGCGTGGTCGCGCTCGAGGATGCCGCAGTTGCGCACGAAGCCGCCCAGCGACCGGACGGTATACGCACCGCGGCTGAAGCCGAAGAAGAACAGCTCGTCGCCCGGGTCGTAGTTGTGGACGATGAACCGGTATCCATCGGTGATGTTCTTGTCGATGCCGACTCCGGCCAGTCCGCCCTCGAGCTTCTTGCGGTCGGCGCCCACGCCCCAGTCGTAGAAGACTACCTGCTCGACCCCGTCGTCGGCGTGGGGCCGGATGGCGCGCGCGAGCCGCAGGACGTTCGTGGGGTGGTCGCTCTCCGGAGACTGCCAGGTGCCGTCGGAGCAGATCACGATCCTCTTCACGACGCGCGACTAGGGCCGGATCTCGTAGAAGGCGTTCAGCGGATCCTCGTCGTAGTCGAGCTGGCGGAGGCGGGAGAAGCCGGCGGCCTCGGCGATCCGCCGGGCGCGCTCCGCGGAGAGCCCCATCGTGCCCAGGCCGGCTCCGTCGGGCGTCGACATCGACGACGACATGCAGAAGGCGATCGAGATCCCGTAGAGCAGCGCCCCCATCGGGTTCTCGAGGTTCTCCCTCAGCGTGTCCGCGCAGCGCACGTCCTTCAGCAGGCACACGCCGTCGTCGGTCAGGGCGCGTCGGATCGCGTCCACGGCCTCCTGGGGGTGGGTCATGTCGTGGATGCAGTCGAGCACCATCGCGAAGTCGAAGCGCGTCTCCCGGGTCAGGTCCTCGGCGGCGCCCACCTCGAACTCCGCGTTGACGAGGCCGGCCTCCTTCGCGCGCAGGCGCGCCGCGGCGATCGCCGTGGGGGAGGGATCGATGCCGAGGAAGGTCGAGCGGGGAAAGGCCGTCGCCAGCTCGATGATCGCGATCCCCGACCCGCAGCCCACGTCGACCGCGGACGCGCCGCGGCGCAACCGCTCGACGACGCCGTCCATCCGCGGCAGCACCTCGTCCGCGAGCATGCGGTGCTGGGCGGCGGTGCTGGTGGCGACCAGGTGGGCGCCCTGCTCACCGTGATCGTCCCAGGTCATGCCCAGGCCCGTGCGGAATGCCTCGGCCAGGCGATCGAGGCCGGCACCCAGGACGGGCGCCTGGAACATCCAGCCCATGAAGGCGGTGCTCGCGTCGTCGAGCAGCATCTCGGCGAGCGGGTCGGGCAGTCGGAACCGCTCCTCGTCCACGTACTCGGTGATGCCCGAGGCGGCCTGCTGGCGCAGCCACTCGAGCACCCAGCGCCGGTGGAGCCCTGTGGCGTCGGCGAGCTCGTCGACGCGGATGGCGCCGCGACCCCGCATCGCCTCGATCAGGCCCAGGCGGAGTCCGAGGTGGAGCATCATCGAGGCCATCTCGCCGGTCTTGAGCGCGATCAGGCGTTCGGTCAGGAGCTCGGTGTCGTCACTCATCGACGTGTCCCCCTGTCGGTGCTCGAACTCCGCCACCCTACCCGCACGGAGCGCCCGCGAAAAGGGCAGGGCGTCGCCGTTCTCGCGGCATCCCCGGGCCGGGACGGGCCGAGCGGGGCCGGATCCGGGCACGCGCGTTGCACACGCAATCGCGCGTCGGCGCACCGGCGTTCCGGTCGCCGTCGAGGTCACCTCCGATGTTGGGTCTCGTCCTCACCGCCGGCGGCGCGCGCGGCGCCTACCAGGCGGGCGTGCTGAAGCGGATCGGCGAGCTGCGCAGCCTGCGCCAGCGGCCCTCGCCCTTCGCGATCGTGGCGGGGGCGTCGGCCGGCGCGATCAACGGGGCCGCCGTCGCCGCGGGCAGCCTCGACGTCCACGCCGCCACCGCGCAGCTGGCGACCCTGTGGTCCGACCTCGAGGTGCGCCAGGTGTTCCGCGCCGATCCCCTGAGCCTGGGACAGAACGGCCTGCGCTTCGCGCGCGACTTCCTGCTCGCCCCCTGGACCGGAGACGTCGCGACCCGCTCCCTGCTCGACGCCTCGCCGCTGCGCAAGCTGCTCCAGAAGTCGCTGCCCCTGGCCGGGATCAACGAGGCGATCCACTGCGGAGCCCTGTACGCCCTGGCGGTGCTCGCGACCAGCTACACCTCGGGCAAGGCGTTCACCTTCGTCCAGGGACGCCCGGGTCATCCGGTGTGGGAGCGCAGCCGACGGGTCACGCTGCCGGCGGTGATCGAGGTCGACCACATCCTCGCCTCCGCGTCGATCCCGCTCGTGTTCCCGCCGGTGCCGCTGCGCACCGAGGCGGGGATGCGCTACTTCGGCGACGGCGGGCTGCGCCTGGTCAATCCGCTCAGCCCGGCGATCCGTCTGGGCGCCGACCGCGTGCTCGCCGTCGGCATCCGCTGCACCGAGTCCGCCGCCGAGCTCTCGCGCGACGAGCGGATGCGGCCCGCTCCCGGTGCGCCGCGCCGCCGGCGCGAGGGCGGAGAATCGGACCTCCCGCCGCCCCTATCCCAGGTGTGCGGCGTGCTGATGAACGCGATCTTCCTCGACCACCTCGACGCCGATCTGGATCACCTCGCGCGGATGAACGATCTGGTCGGCGCGCACCGGGAGCTCGCCCAGCGCGCCGCCCTCGGCGACGCCGACGGCCCGAGCGATCCGATGCGCCAGGTGGACGCGCTCGTGATCAATCCCTCGGAGGACCTGGCGATCGTCGCGCGGCGCTTCGAGCACCGCATGCCGCGCCTGGTCCGCCTCGCGATGGAAGCCCTGGGCCGACCCGACGCCCAGAGCGCGGACCTGATGAGCTACCTGCTCTTCGACGGCGCCTACACGAGCGCCCTCGTGGACATCGGCTACCGCGACGCCGACGACCGAGCCGACGAGCTCGAGGACTGGCTGCACACCGGGTCCGGGGAGGTGAAGCCGCCCCCGCTGCGCGCGCGGCAGACGGCTTAGGCCGCGCGGGAGCCCCACTGGCCGGGGCCCGCCTTCGCTCGCCCATCCTCCCGATCTACGCTCGGCTTCGCCTCGCCGCGCGCCCTTCGGGCTTGCGGGCTCGCTGCGCGTCAGCCTCCTTGCGCTCAATCCGCCCCCGCGGTCGATCGATGAGGATCGGCAGAGGGGGAGGGGGACGTGTCGGAGCGGACGATGCGTCGCGGTCCGCTCGCGGCGGCCGTGCGCCACGCGAGCGGGATCGCCGAGCTGGGCAGCCACTTCGGCAGCGAGATCGCCGCGGCGACCCAGGAGCTCCACGCCGCCGCGCTCCCGCGGATCTGGTGGACGGCGCGCCTGCAGTCCCGGGCCGTCACCGGATCGCTGCGCATCGGCTTCCGCGGCGCGCAGCTGGTCGCATCCCGCGGCGGCCGATGGGTGCGCGCGGAGCCGGAGGCCGACGCCTGGCTCGATCTCCAGAGCGCGCTCAACGGCCTCTACGGCCACCTGCTCGCCGACTGGGGGAGCGCCTTCGCCCTGCCGATGTCGCTCCAGCGGACGGCGCCCGGCTCCGGGAAGCGGCGCCTGCTCGTGTTCCTGCACGGGCTCAGCATGAACGAGCGGGGCTGGCACAACCGGACCCACGCCCGCTTCTGCACCTGGGCGAAGCGGCACCTCGCCGCCGACACGGCCTATCTCCGTTACAACACGGGGCTGCGGATCTCCGCCAACGGGCGGCTCCTGGCCGAGCTGCTCGACCGCGAGGCCGGCGAGGTCCGCGAGGTGCTCCTGATCGGCCACAGCATGGGCGGCCTGGTGGCGCGCAGCGCGCTGCACCAGGCGCGGCAGGTCGGGATGGATTGGGCGCGGCGGGTGACGCACGTCGCCTGCGTCGGCTCGCCCCACGAGGGAACGAGCCTCGAGCGGATCGGCAATCACGCCAACCGGATGCTGGGCTGGTCGCCCTGGACGCGGCCCTTCATGCGGCTGTGGAATCTCCGCTCGGACGGGATCCGCGACCTGCGCTTCGGTCACCTGGTCGAGGAGGACTGGCGACATCGGCACATCGACGATCCCACCCCCTCCCACACGCGCGTGCCCCTGGCGGGAGACGTCGACCACCTCCACATCGCCGCCGCGCGCAGCCGGACCGGTCACCTCGATCCGATCGGAGACTGGCTCGTCCCCGTCGAGAGCGCGCTGGCCGCGAATCTCCACC
>Ga0315553_10000315_pt1 | contig 44975 bp, 41 predicted proteins | sample SalMarSW160140MG_FD_203099 | JGI IMG/M metagenome (GOLD analysis project Ga0315553, IMG submission 203099) | Salt marsh sediment microbial communities from the Plum Island Ecosystem LTER, Massachusetts, United States - Salt Marsh Sediment SW1601-40 ...
TGTAGCCGGCGAAGAATCAGTCCCCGGGTTGAAACTAACTCTTGATCGTACGGTAAATGTCGGTATGGGTGCGATCGCGATAGTCGTTGATCATGATAGTTATTATAATGGGGTAACATACACTCTTAATAATGGCAACCTGATGAGGGGCAATGAGGTTTTCCTTGAGGATGTTGAGGATATTCAATTTGCCTATGGTATCGATGAGAATAATAACGGCACCTTTGAACCGGGTGAGTGGTGGAATAACCTTACTGATAATCCAAATTATACGACGAGATTACTGTATGAACATAAATCTGCAATCCGTTCAAGTTTTGTTATTACAACCTCAAGGTTTTTATCGGATTATACCTACCCCTTTGACTCACTGGTAATAGAAAATCATATTTATTACCCGACTGAGATAGAAAAGAAAAAGAAAAGAGAGATCGTGACCGCAATTTCCTGGCCGAGAAATCTGCAGTTTTAGGAGGACTCATGAAAAAGGATAAGAACTTAAAAGCCTATAATCTCAATTCATCAAAAAAAGGTATCGCCCTACTCATCGCCATGGGCACGATGATCCTAATCTTCGTGATCGCGGCACTGGGTATCTACATCGTTACCCGCGGTCTCAATGTTTCTGGTGGTCAGCAAAGGTATCAAAGCTCTTTTGAGGCTTGCGAAGGTGGCCTGGAGATCGGTATGTTAAAAGTCGATTCGGCATTTGCTGCGGGTATCGACCCGAGTAATTATAATGGTGTCATCGGTAAATACAACGTTACGGTAGACTGTCAACCGTTATTTGCAGTAATGACAAGTGGTGCGGCGGTCAAATTCGCACGCGGCTATTTTGGCGTTGGGCAGGGGATCTCTCAAGGCGGCGTCAACCTCTACTACCATATCCAGGCAAACGCTGTAGCTCGTGGCGTTACCGGTGAACAGGTTACCCTTGAAATAGAGCAGAAAAAAGTCATTGGTATTGACTGATGAGGAGGATGATATGAAAAAAATGATATTAGTTTCACTACTTCTTTTCTCAAGCATCGCTTTAGCCGATATGAATTCTTACTGTACAGCGCCGCCTTTTGTCGGTGGTCATAATGCAGTAGTTATCCCTAACGTACTCATAACGCACGATATGACCGGCAGTATGCGTTTTTACGCTTATCATAATTATTCGGAACCTTATAACCCAGCGGTCAGGTATTATGGTTATGCTGACCCAGATGCTGATTATGGCCGGGTCTGGGCTGCTGGCCACTATTATTTTCAAAAGAAACCTGCCGGTAGTGGCACGTATTCAGGCAACCAGATAAATTATGCCTTTATGACGAGGATGGACATATCGAGAAAGGCATTTACCGGTGGTAAAGGTGTTACAGTAACTGATAAGAGCCGATTAGAGTTTGAACTACCCTCAAGGCAGACTGGTTTTAATAGCTATACTTATTATGGTATCGTTACGACCGACTCGACCGAGATCACTAAAGGTATTATTCGGACGATCGCTGATGTTGATAATAATTATATCTGGGACGAAGGTGCGCCTTATTTTGCCTTGCAAGTATTCAGCTCAAGTTCGAGGTTTTACAGGATAGTAAGATGCCCTTTTGGTTCAACTTTAAATTATCTTCTTACGGTCTTTGAAAACCAGGACAATAATAATCAACCGACTGGCGGTACTAATTGCGGTGATGCGATATTTGAGGCAATCCACTATTTAAGGTTCTGCGACCGTCATTGGTGGGGTGATTATACCTGGAATATAAACATGGTCGGCACTGCGGCTGACCCCTGGTATGAGGTTGTCGGTAATGATACGGTATCTGTATCTTGCCGGCCGACTTTCTGTATTGTCGTTGGTGACGGCGGTTCTAATGACGACCACCCGGTCGGTGATTGCGGCCATTTACCACACTCTGCTTCACCTTATGGTGCTGGTTATTGGAATTTCTACCAATATGACGGTGATAATGATCCCTATGATAACTGCGGGTGGCAAACGCACCATCGCTGCGGTGATGATTATGCCTATTATGCGCATGTTTCTGATCTCAGACCTGATGCAGACCCGGTCTATGGGATCCCAGACGAACAAAGTATCATGTTTTATTCTGTATATTTATTTGCCCAGGGTGATGATTCAAATGCTGATTCAATATTCTTCAGAAAGGTCGCTCAATACGGTGGTTTCATAGATTCTGATACAGCCGGTGCACCTGGTTACAAAAAACCCGACAAGATAAGTGAATATGATGCTGACTCAAATGGTCGTCCTGACCACTTTTTCTATGTTAATGACGGTCAGCAGCTTGAAGATGCACTTACTGAGATCTTCATCAATATTCAGGAGCTCTCCAGGGTTACGAGTGCATCAGCTGGTGCTATACAAGGAAGTGGTATTAGAGGAAGCGGTATCGTTTATAACGCTACATTTTACCCGAAAATAGATTTGACAAGCACCCTCGCTTTGTCCTGGATCGGTAAAGCGACCGCGCTCTGGTTAGATAAATTTGGTAATTTGAGGGAAGAGACCCAGCATGACCGGTATTTGCATCTTAAAGATGACTATGTTGTCGAGATGTTCTTCTCAGCCGGAGCTAATCAGACAATGGTCGCCCGCTTCGTCGACACGAGCGGAACCGGTACACAGCTCGCGCCATTAGATACGGTACCGGTCGAGAGTTTGAGTTTCTTATGGGATGGCGGCGCGCATCTTCTCAACCGGGCGGCAAGTGACCGCAAGATATTTTACCATCAGAATAATGCAGTACGCCATAATTTCGAAATCGGTGAAAACTGGCTCGATTCGCGTCTGGATTTTGGTAATGCCGATTCCTGCGATACCCTGATCGAATACATAAGAGGAACTGATTTCCCCGAGTACCGGGTGCGTGAATACACACCTGGTGCGATTTGGAAATTAGGTGATATTATCTATTCTTCGCCCATGCCGGTCAGTGCACCAGCTGAAGGTTATCATTATATTTACGGTGATAACTCATACTATGATTTCTGGAATCAGTATATCGAGCGCAGAACGGTCGTATATGCAGGAGCAAACGACGGAATGTTGCACGCGTTCTGGGGCGGATACTATGAAAGTCTTGAAGACCCTGCACATCCGTTTCGGGTAGCTGAAGTACTGAGAAACGGTCAATATACCGGAATTCAGGACCTCGGTAAGGAATTATGGGGATTCATACCGTATAATGTGCTCCCGCATCTTAAATGGCTTACAGATACGAATTATTGCCATGTCTGCTATCTTGATTTAAAACCCTACCCGACCGATGCCAAGATATTTACCGATGATGCGATCCACCCACATGGTTGGGGAACGGTGTTGATCTCGGGCATGCGATTTGGTGGTGGTGAAATAGACGTGCCCGGTGTCGACACTTTCCGTTCTTCATACCTCGCATTCGATGTCACTGACCCGGAAACTGATAATGGGCAGCCACATATTATGTGGGAATACACTGATGACAGTCTCGGGTTTACGATGTGCGTACCGGCTATGGTCAGGGTTAAGGACCTGGGCGCTAATACCAAATGGTTCCTCATTTTTGGATCAGGACCTCAAACAATGCAGGGTGAGTGCACCAGGCAGGCGAGTATATATATAATAGATCCATATACTGGCGCATTTATCCACAAGATCACAATACCGGATAGCAACTCAGCGATAACAAATGTCTTTGGCGTGGATTTTGGTCTCCAATACTCAGTCAACTTATTCTATTTTGGCACTTATGACGTACATAGTAGTCCACATGATGGCGGTAAGATATACCGGGTCATGACCCATAATAATATTGACCCGACAACCTGGACTTTGCATGAAGTAATAAACTTAAACAAACCGATTACGGCTGAAGGTTCAGTAGCCACAGACAACCGGGGTAATCTCTGGGTCTACTTTGGCTGTGGAAAGTATATGTCTAATACCGACGTTGCTGATGCCGACACAATGCTCTTTGTCGGCATAAAAGACGATACAACGAATACGCTCACACCATACACACTCGGTGATCTCATCGATGTTACTAATGCACGGGTATATGCTGATAGTGTTGCTGGCATGGGCGGTGTATCTAATTTCGATGATCTGATATTGCAGATCGAAGGTGCGGCTGGCTGGTATAGAAGATTCGATTCAATCCCTGGCGAAAGAGTGGTAACGACACCGCTCATCCTCGGTGGTGCCGTTATATTCACATCGTTCATTCCACAAGATACCACAGGCGGCGGTACAGCCCAGGGTCCAGACCTCTGCATTGGCGGCGGTGGTGGTCCGCAAGGCGGTAATCTGTGGGCACTTTTCTATACTACGGGGACTTCGTACAAAACCGCTATGCTCGGTGAAACTGTTACCGGTGAGTTTAAAACTCATATACCGATCATCGGTGATATGCCCTCAGAACCAGCAATGCACATTGGTGGAGACCAGGAAAAAGTCTTTATCCAATCAGCTGGCGGTCTTATCGGGATTGAAACGCCCTTACCGTATAACCCACGCGGTGGTGTTATGCTCTGGCGTGGTCGATAAAGGAGGATGCAATGAAGATAATAAGATACCTGCTAATAATATTGTTACCGGTATTAGTTCTAAGTCAAAGCGAAGAAAGGATCGATACCAGGCCAGTAGTCGAGAAAATAAACTGGCAAGTCGACAATGATCAGGGATGCATAATGGCGATCGAAAATAATTCTATCTGTTATGAAGAAATCTGGATGCAAACACCTCCTGGTGGCATTACGATTACGTCGGCAGACACTGATGAAACTCTTATGCTCAGCAATCTAACGGCGCCGTTCTGGGCTGAAGTCAGTTTTTACGCAACTGATAACGGGATTTACATCAAATCGATCCGGTTCCTCAAGCAGTTCGAATACGATTCAGAAGGTTATATTATCGGCGAATACAACGAGGATATAGATTAAAACAAAGGAGCAAAGATAATTGCTCCTTATGGTCAACACCCTGCGCTGTATTATCAAGTGCAGGGTGTTGACTTTTAAAAATTTATAATTAAAATTAGCCAATAAGGAGGTGGCTTTGAAAAAATATATAAATATTTTAATCATTTGTTTAGTTACTTTAATGATCGATTGTAATGGGGAAAAAAAGGATGGTTCAGTAAAAGACAAAACGAACACAGCCCCTTTTATAAAAAGTATCGTCCTCACCCCGGATAACCCCACCCAGGGTTCGCGCATAACCATGCGCATCGATGCGGGCGATAAAGAGGGTGACAAGATTGATTATCATGTCATCTGGTATCTTAATGATGAAAAGATCGGTGAGGGTTTTGAATTCTATCTTGACGAGGCCAAACGAGGTGACCAAATATATGCAGATATTACACCAAGTGATGGTAAATTAGACGGCGAAACGATAAGGACTACGACCGCTACGATCGGTAATACACCACCGAAAATCATGTCTTCGCGCATAGCACCAGATACAGTTCTAACATCGACCGGAGACCTTACAGTCTATGGCCAGGGGTTTGACCCGGACGGCGATATAATAACCTGGCTGTGTTATTGGACGCTCAACTTTTCAGAACGTATCTCTGATTCATCCACGACGATAAATTTAAAGAACCTCGGTATAAAAAAGGGCTCCCATATCACAGCAGAGCTCTATGCATCTGATGGAGATACTGTGTCTACGCCCAACCTTATTGAAATAGACGTGGTCAATGGACATCCTATGCTTAGAACTGATGTTGATTCTGTACCCTACAGCGCCGACAGCATCAATTTCCCAGTACCGATAATAGATCCGGATAACGATGAAATGGCGTTTGAACTTCTCGAGGCGCCTTTGGGCCTGAGAATAGACAAGAAGAATGGAACGGTTTCTGGCAAAGTTACAATGACCGAACCTTTTAAGATCATGGTCCGGGCAACGGATACAGATGGCGCTTACCTGGATGCAAGATTCATTCTGACCCCTCCTCAAACACCTTGATAGAATTTTTATAATACTGTTCAATACCCGCGAAGTAAGTTTCTAAGATGAAAATCGACCTAAAAAAAATAATCCGGTTTGTTTATGGAATCCTTGTTATTCAAGGGACACTTTTTGCCAATATCCTTGTATTTCAGCAGGGAGATACGCTGAAATTTATCGAAGATAATGAGGTTGTAAAACAGTGGGTGATCACTGATCCGGCTGAAAATCCGGGATCTGACGATATCGTCTACACGAAAAAATCAAAAGTCTCGTCTGATAGCAACTATTTCTTCATATACGAAGAGGAATATTACCGATCTATCGACAGCATCTCTACAAAGATCACTATGTATAATGCAGCTGAGAAAAAATTGCTGGAAAAGAGATTCTTTAACGAAAGAAGAATAGCATTTCATCTCACGTCGATATACAAAGATATCATGATCATGGCGACAACCAACAAGGATTTTACCGACCCGAAACTCGATATTATTTACAGCAACAAAGAAAAGACATTGATAAAGGAAAACGAATGGCATCGGCTTGTCAGTTATGAAGTCTCACCAAACTTACAGTTTATTATATGTCATGTTAAAAATTATAATAAACGAAGAATTTGGGATTATATATATTTCATTAAGATAGCGACACAAAGCAATTGGACCTATATTTTCCCGATCTGCGCATCCTGCAAGCGAAACACAATTACATTAAAGGTCAATGATATCGGTGAATCAGAAGTCATATACAAAGGTCAGCATCGAATGTTTTCCAAAGACGGACAACTCATCGATTTCTATATAAAATAGACAGTCTTATTCGAATCGTAATCGAAAGCTGTAGCGACCGGACTCATCCGGTCGCTACAGCTTTTCTTTTTACTTCTTAGTTCCTGAACCCTTTTATTTCGGATGATCTGGATCAGGCACGGGTGCGCCCACCGGACAAACAGCAACACACTGCGGTTCATCAAAGTGACCTTCACACTCAACACATGTATTGAAATCAATTACATAAATGGGATCACCTTCAGTAATTGCCTGAACTGGACACTCAGGCTCACACAGTCCACAGGCAGTGCATTCATCAGTAATCTTGTATGCCATCTTGCCTCCTTTTTTTAAACGGATTATTATACAGAGTTTCTATTGAATGTCAAGACCAGCAAGAACTGATTCCTCTTTGCTTTTTTGAAAAACTAATTCGTCACTGCGAGGAGTCAGTGAAAATAAAATATAACTAAGTGCGTTTATCGAGAATTACCAAAACTAAGGGAGCACGCTCAAGCGGTGTAAAAACCTGTTTGATGTCGATGTGAAAACCCTTTGATAAATCGTCATCTATTTCTTCCTCGACGCGTAGGGTCTTGTAAAAAATCGCCCTGCCCCCAGGCTCAAGTAAACGGTCAACTGAACTTATCAAATCCCTGATCTTACCGACTGCTTTGAGCAGGACAACTTCGAATACTTCATCATAATAATTTTCGACCCGCTTATTGACGATATTTACGTCATGATACGCGAGTTCTTTGATCAGGTACTTTAAAAAATCAACCTTTTTGCCCTGTGATTCGATCATCGTCAATTTTAATTGAGGTTCCATTATTTTCATGGGCATCGAGGGTAATCCAGCTCCCGCACCGATATCACAGATACAAGAAAACCCCTGAACATATTCCAGTGCCATGAGGGACGTTAAGAAATGTCGCCTGGCAATACGTTTATAATCCTGACGTGATAATAAATGCAGTTTGTTTCTTTGCTTAAAAAGAATATTCAAATATATTCGGAATTTTTGCAGGATCGAATCATTGTAATACAGACCAAGTACTACCAGACCATTGCGCAGATCATTTAGTTCACGCTCGATCTCCTGATCACAGTTATTTTTCATCCTGGTGTTTAACCTCATCCCAGATCCTGTCCATCTCTTGTAAAGTAACGTCCTCGAGCTTTTTTCCCCTCGATTCCAGCTCTGTTTTTAGCTTTCTAAACCGATTGACGAATTTTTTATTGGCATACCTCAAGGCATCTTCCGGGTCAATTTTCAAGTGTCTTGCCAGATTAACACAGGCAAAGAGCAGATCACCGAATTCCTCAAGCATTTTCTCAGAACCGATACTCGCGCTGAGCTCTTTGATCTCTTCGACAACCTTTTCAAGAGGACCCTCATGCGATGCCCAGTCAAAACCGACCTTGGAAGCACGTTCCTGGATGATCTTTGCTGCAAGGAGTGCGGGCAGCGTTTTTGAAATTCCGACGAACATATCCTGCTTGCTTTGCTGCCAGAACTTCAGTACCTCTTCCTGGTCCTTTAATTCATCTTTTTTGAATACATGAGGATGTTTCTTGCGGTATTTGGCGATCGTTGAAGCAACGAGTTCATCAAGATCGACATTCTTTTCTTCTTGAAAAATCCTCGCCAGAAAAAAACTTAAAAAAAGAAAATCCCCGATCTCCTCCTTGATCCCTGCGGTATCATCCTGTTCTATAGCCTCAACGAGCTCATACGATTCCTCAATAACGTTGTTCTTTATCGACTCAAGGGTCTGGTTTTTGTCCCAGGGACACTTATTCCTCAGTAATTTTACCAACTCGATGAGGTCCTGAATCTTCATTTATCGATTGTTCTAAGATTTATTGATCAAAGGTGCACGGCTATTGATCAACATCTCTTGAGGTTATTTCTTGTTCGTCGGCATCGTGAAAATCTGCGTAGAAATCCTCTTCGAAATTGAGACAACACAATAGCCGGCCGCATATCCCGGATATTTTACTGGGTGAAACATATAATTTCTGGTCCCGTGCCATGCGCAGGGAAATTGATTTTAACTCACCCAAGAAAGTCTTACAGCAGAGATTCCTGCCGCATGGCCCGATCCCGCCGAAAAGTTTTGAATAATCCCGGCTGCCTATTTGTTTAATAACAACACGGCGGTTCAATTTTTGCGAAATATAGCGGTGCAATTTCCTGAATTCAAGGCGCTTCTGAGCGGTAAAATAGAAAATAATACGTTCTTCATCAAGCTGGCAATGGGCATATACAGGCTTCATAGCGAACTTAAACTCCTCTACGGCACGTCTCAGCTCAAGCAGACTGAACTCCTCGTACTCTCTCAACTCCTTGCGTTTTTCGATATCATTAGCGGTCGCCCTTCTGACCACCTCGCCATAGACATCGTAATTCTCTCCTTTTTCGACCCTTACAATACGCCCGAGGTCCATACCCTCTTTACTCCTTATCACTACCAGCTCGCCGTTTGTATAACTGATATCACTCTCACAATACTCGGTGCGAAATGGCGTTATTTCTAACTGACAGATCATTATTCCCTTATCAAATATACTTTTTCACCTTTTTTGATCATACCTAACTCGTCGCGTGCTTTTGCTTCAAGCAAATTCCCTCTATTATATTCACTTATACGGTTACGCAAAACCTCATTTTTTGCTTTCAGAATGAGAATCTCTTTTTTCAAGCTCTTTTCTTCACGCACTGCAGCTATTAAGGTATAAGCCCTTCGACTGAAATAGAACAAAGGGATAGCTACAATAAGAAGAAAGACTATCCATTGTTTCTTTCTTGATGTGCGCTTCCTGCTCTTTTTCATTGAATATCGACTGCCCTGCTAAGACCAAATTTCGACTTCCGGATTTACATATCCTTTGATCTATTTAGACGGGTAATAGTAATAATAGCGATGGCGATAATAATGACGCGTAATATCGACACCATTCAGCACAAAGCCGATGATTTTCTCACCGCTACGTTCCAATTCCTCTTTAACCTCTAACACTGCATCACGATGTGTTTTTCTGGCCATTATAACGACTATTATGCCGTCACAAATCCTACCTAAAACGCGCGCATCAGCAACGCCCAAGGCAGGTGGTGCATCAACAATAATGAAACCGAATTGCTCCTTTAGAATCTCAATAGTCCTACCCATTTTCAGCGACCCAAGTAATTCGGCCGGATTAGAAGGTATCGTGCCACTGGTAATAAAGGATAAATTCTCAGTCGTACTCTCAACAATAGCATCTTTTAATTTTAAGTGATCGACCAGGACATCTGATAGACCGTGTGTATTATCTTTTACGAATTCGGAAAAGTAACGATGGAGCATCGGTCTGCGAAAATCACAATCAAGGATGATCGTCTTGTGACCTTGCTGAGCCATGGTAATACCAAGGTTCAAACAGGTCGTGGTTTTTCCTTCCTGGGGTAAAGTGGAGGTAATGAGTAAGGATTTTATCGGTTTCGCAGTGGCGGCAAATGCGATATTAGTTCTTAATATCTTATAGGCCTCAGTGATCTGAGAATGCGGCTCTTCAATCGTCGGCAGCCGCGGTCGGTCCTTATCTTTAACCAAAGGGATGGTCGCTAATACAGACAAACTCGTCAACTCTTCGATCTCTTTGGAGCTTTTTATTGACGTGTCGAGGTATTCCAGGAGAAATGCTCCACCGACCCCGATCAAAAGGCCAAGGAGGAATCCGAGAATCGTATTCTGCTTGGGTTTTGGCTCGACCGGGCTATCCGGAACCGTCGCTTTGTCAATGATCCTCGCTTCCGTGATCTGCATGGCCTCGGCGATCTTTGCTTCTTCGAGTTTACCTAATAGCATCGTATAGATCTCTTCGTTAGCCATTTTCTGCCGCTCAAGCTGGGCAAGTCGTACTTCAGCTTGAGGCAATCGCTGCAAACGGCCATTATGACGCCCGATGATGCTCGTCAAGGCTTCAATCCGGCTGTGCAGAGCGATCGCTTGAGTCTCGTTGTTTATGATCTTTGAAATGATCGATTGAAATATCGGATCTTGAATAGAAGGACCAGCAAGGACGATCTTTCGCGTGGCTTGTTTGAGATCTTCGGCCGCTTTGGCGATTTTATTTTCGACCTCAAGCAGTTCAAGGTTTGCCCCTTCGGTCAACTGCAATTCATGCTTTTGCTCTTCAAGGTCTTTTAGTCTTTCTTTGAGTTTAATAATGATCGGACTATTGGATATGGTCGGGTAAGACGCCATCGTTTTATAAGCACCATATGTCGCTTCATCTTTTGCTAATCCTTCTTCCATATTTTCTATGGCACTTTCTACTTCATGTAATTCAACGACTGCTTTTTCTTTTGCTGCTTCGAATTCAGCAAGAGAAGAAATAATCTCTTTAGCTGATTCATCGAGCAGGAAAATACCGCTCTTTTCTTTATATAAACGCAGGTCTTCTTCTGCCGCGGACAATTCCACACCAAAGTCTTTAATCTGTTCCTCAATAAACACTTTTGAGGAACGAGCAGCTTCTGTAATCGTCTGTAATGAATAAGTCATGTATTCATTCGCCAGTGTATTGGCGATATCAACCGCCAATTCTGGCGAATGGGATTTGGCTTTAAGCAAAACCAAATAAGTGTTCTTTATCTGGCTTGCGCTCGTTTGTTTTTGTAATTCTTCGGCTCGTTTATCTGCGCCTTTAATAACGATCTCGATCTTCTCTTTTGGTTTTTCCCGGATCAAGAACTTCAGCGAGCCGATATCAAACAGCCTGCCAATTTGGCCCGAGCCAATTACTTCGCCTTTTTTATTGATTACGGAGAATTGCTGACCGTCAAACTTCAAATTGTATTTACCGAATGGAAACATGCTGTCTACATAGACTTCATCAAAATAATAATATCCATGATTCTTAACGATGAAGTTCAAATTGAGTTTTTCTACGACGGTCCGCGCTAATGTTCGACTCTTAATGATCTCCAGTTGACTCTCTACCGGATCGACGCGTTGGGGTGTGTAGATCTCGGAAAAGAAAACAGGTTTTGATTCAGAAAGATCGAGCTTAAACCGGACGCGTGCCTCGTATACTTTGGGCAGGTTCAAACTCGTTATCAAAGCACCGAGCGTGGCTACGGCGACACAAATAATAACCAACCAGCGCCGCTCAATGATGACACTTATATAGTCATGGAGAGTAGGTTCGGCTTTCATTATCCTTTAGTGGCGATATATATCTGGAGGATCAGGGTACCCAAACTGAAGAGCACTGACCACTCTTGAAATGCAGGCATAAATCTGCGTGCAACAATAACCACATCTCCAGGACGCAGATCCAATGAATCCAGGTTTTCCCCGCTTTTCAGGACCTTCTCAAAATTTATCTGTCTTTCAGACCCGAGGTTCACGACCCGTATCTTGCCAAGATCACCGCGTTCTGTTGGCCCACCTGATTGAGCAAGTAGATTAATAAGATTATCCTCACTTTTTACATAGTAGTAACCTGGCGCCTTGACTTCGCCAAAAATATTTATCCGATAATAAAAATTAATATCAACAAAAATATCCGCATAGTAGTTCTGGAATTTCGTGACGAGTAATTCATGCAGGGAATCGATCGCGATATCTTTAATTGATATCTTACCCAATAAGGGGATATTTATCGAAGTGTCAGCATCGATAGTATACCAACCGCTTAAGTCTTCCTGGCGCCATATTTTTACTTCTACCGCGTCATTGGGTAATAGAAAAACATCGCTGCTTCCAAGAAGTAATAGTATTATAGGCAACATTATCGTAAATTATATAGAAAAACATTAATATGTCAAGTTCCTATCGCACACATTGACAATATTTCGCGCCTTGGTATAATTAATAAAAGGAGTCGATCGATGCCCATGCAAAAAATTCGAAGATCCTCATATCTATTCATAGCTATTTTGATAACGGTTTTTTTGATTGTTTTTTTCGTTCAGAAAACACATAAAAGGATAACATCCTCGCACAACTGTCGTTTTTGGGGGATCATCTTTTCTGAAATGTCTGTATCCCTGGCTGATACGGTAAGGGCACACCTTGATTCACTCCGGTCATTGAGTGCGAGTAACCCGGACGGTTGGGGCTTTGGGTATTTCGTGACTCCTGATACTTCAGACCTCCTAGCGATAATAACACGTGGTGAACCAGCAGCACAACGTGATCCAAGGTATGTTATTGAGCTCGAAAATATGATAAAATATACCAAGCACTGCGGCATCGCCCACGTGCGCAGCGGTACAAGCGGACCATCGAGCGGGATACCTGACCCTCACCCTTTTCTTAGGAGATCTCTGAACCGGGATTTCGAGATGATCCTTGCACACAATGGCAACATACCGGTCAAACAATTGCTTGCTCTTATAAATGCGATAAACCCTCTGTATATAGAACTCAACCCGCCTGATTATGCACCTGACTATGTTGATTCTGATCTCTACACTGTCTTTATCATGGAGATCATTGACACTTACTTAAATCTGACTATCGAAGATTGTATTGTGACGGCGATCACCAAGCTTGATTCAGCGATCGGTTTGAGCGCCGGTAAATTCAACTTTGTCATGTCTGACGGAACAAATATATGGGCTCTGAATTACGACCGATCATTAGTTGATCGTTCATCGCTTTATCTGTATCCGAATGTCAGTGAATCTGCTTTCTGGATCGCTGCATCCGTACCCCTTGATACGCTAAATATACTCTGGGCAGCAGTTCCCAATTCAACACTCGTAGTACTCCACCCAAATGAATCACCCCGGTTCATCAGAATTCTCAATAATGAACCACCAGGACCACTGGCACCGCAGTTTGATATCATCTATCCAAATCCATTTAGAGAAGAGGTCAATATCAGATATTGTCTTGGGCAAAATGCCACAAGCTTAGCCTTAAAGATATTTGACATAAATGGAAGACTGATTAAGGAGTTTGCTATGCCTGCTCCCTACTCTTTACTGCCTACGACAATTACATGGGATGGCATAGATACCCAAGAACGTAAAGTACCCAGTGGTATTTATTATTGTGTGTTGAATATTGACGATGAGTCACTCATCAGAAAGTTGATATTGATCAGATAGAAACTCCAGAATCCTGGCATTACACTATCCCCAGATCCGGTCGATGTGTTCCTGAGAAAACCCTGGTGTAAGATAACTGACCGCAACCATAAGAACAAAACCGACTATTAATCCGGGGATAAATCCGTGAATTCCATAAGGTTTACCCACGATCATCCATATCAAAGCGGCTAAGAATCCTCCCAACATTGAAAAGGCACAACCTTGTTTGGTCGCTCTTTTCCAGTATATCCCGAAAAGTATCGGCCACAGAGTTGTTGAAGCAATAACTGCCCAGGCAAATGCCGTCAAGGCAAGAACAAGACCAGGCGGTCTTAGGGCGATCAGCAATGATATTACCCCGATTATTGCACTGGCTAATTTGCTGTAAGTCAGCACGCGTTTCTGAATAAAGTCTTTTTTCAAGCCTTTCTTGACAATATCTTGAATAAGCGAACTCGATAAAATGATTAAAACCGAAGCAAAAGTCGACATCCCAGCAGCGACGACTGCAGCAAGTACGATCGCTGATCCAATCGGTGACATAACTGTCTTAGCTAGCGTCGGGATCGCCAGATCCGGGTTTTCGAGCCCGGGCACAAGAACACGGGCGATCGCTCCGTTGAAATAAGGTAATAAAGCCATACAAGTCCCTATCGTGGCTACAACCGTGCCGATCTTCAGAACCCTCAGGTTCTTTATCGAATAGAACCGGACGACGAGTTGGGGCATCCCCCAAACACCAAAACTGACAATGAGAGCAAAAGAAATGAGCCCTGACCATCCCCAGATGCCGGGTGTATTTATCAACCCAGGGTCTATTGCCTGCAATGCGTGGTTCGCTGATGTTAGCCCGCCGATCGCCTTAACTGAAAAGATCGTGAGGAGTATCAGGCCAAACCCCATAACCCAAGCCTGGATAAAACTCGTCCAGACCACGGCAAGATAGCCACCGACAGAAACGTAGAAAAGAATAATAATGCCGGCGAGGATGACCGCATAGGCATAAGGGATATTCATAAGAACTTCGAATATATGCCCCATGCCTTTAAGAATACTGACATTATAAAAAACCATGAAAAGGACGATCACTGACGCAGAAAAGATAAGGGCGAATCGTGATTGATAGCGCTCCTGAAAAAATCCCGGTATTGTCATGGTATCGAGCCGCTGGGTGAATTTCCGGATCCTCGGTCCAAGCACGATCCAACATATTGTACAGCCAAGCAAGACATTGATCGCACCTATCCACAGAGTCGCCATCCCGAACATGTAACCAAAACCACCACCCCCAATGATAACGACCGAACTAAAATATGCCGCGACAAATGACAGCGCAGTTACCCACGGTCCGATCTTACGACCGCCTATGTAAAAATCCTCAACACTCTTAGTACGACGCCCGGTAATGAAACCGATGAGAATAAGGACGACCAAATAAGCAAGGATGACCGATGTATAGACGAGAGTTTCACTCATCGCGGTCATCCCCAGGTTTGAAAATCCACACTGCCCAGATAATACTCACAACGATACAACCAGCAGCAATGATCCAGGCCAGGAATGTCAACCACGGTGTATTAAAAGGTCCCATATCATCCTCCTACACGCTAAAGGCGTGTTCGATGCCGGTGATTAACCATTGATTACAGAGATTTAAGAAATTCACCGTAATCATTTTACTTTAAGAATTCCGGATGTCAACCGTAAATATCTAACCAGAACGCTTGAGCTTCCCTTTTTTCTTTGCATAGAACTCAGCTTGCCGAAAAACAATGATCCCTAAAGGCACGAGCACGATCCCGATCACTAAAAGCAACACGATCGTCCCCATCAATTCACCGAACCCAGCACCATGAAGCAATGCAGCGCGCATCGCTCTTAAGGTATATGTTGCCGGCGAGATGTAACTCAACGGACGTATCCAGATAGGCAATACCTCTATCTCATAATATACCCCTGATATCAACAGAAGTACAGCCTCGAAAATATGCGTCGCGTAAGCGCCTTTTTCTGTAGATAATAACGGCAGAACCGCGGCGACCAAACCGAGTCCGACAAAAGAAAGACCCGAGACAATAAGGATAACAATGAGCGCTGGTAAATTAGCTCCCTTAATAGATATCCCAAAGAACAAAACAACGAGAATAAGAATGAGCGTGCTCCTTATTACCCCATAAGTTACGGCGTGAAGACAGTTACCGATAAGATGAGTAAAGCGGTTAATCGGAGCCATAAAGGTATATTCGATCGTTCCTTCCCATCGTTCCCAGGCGATCGACTCGGATATCTCGTGAAAGAGTATCGAAAGAAAACCCCATACCATAGCACCAACGATAAGGTATAAAACCATCTCCTTGCCCAGACGTGCGCCGATCAAACCGATGGCCAGGGCATTAACGATATTGTACGTCAAGAAGACGAGTTCCCAGCCGATATACCGTTTTATAAGAGCGAAATTCCGCTCAACAAATGCGATCGAACCATATGCATGTGCTTTAATCTTCATACTCTATCTCCTGCCACTCTCGACCGGTTGCTTCAAGAAAAACATCTTCAAGATTGGTCTTGCCGTATTTCTTCAACAGGGCCGCCGGTTCTCCCAAGGCAACAAAACGCCCTTTTATTATTATCGCAACACGACCGCACAAAGCCTCAGCTTCTTTCATGTCATGAGTTGTCAGAACGATCGTTAAACCATCATTGCTCATAGCCCTGCGTACAAAACCCTGAACTTCCATTTTAGAACGCGGATCCAAACCGGTCGTTGGTTCATCGAGGAGCAAAAGCATAGGTGCCGTAAAGAACGCCCGGGCAATCGCGATTTTCTGCTGCATGCCGCGTGACAGATCTTCGAGCGGTTCATAATACCGCTTGCGATCAAAACCCAGCCGTCCGAGAATATCGAGCGTTCTTTCTTTCGCTTCTCGGCCACCCAGACCATAGAGACGGGCAGCATAGCGCAGGTTTTCCCAGGCTGATATACCCTTGAAAAATGCCGCATCAACACTCACCCGGTTTATCAAAGGACGCACCTTGCCGTATTCGCGAACAACATCATAACCAAAAATACGGGCATGACCATTGTCTGGGATGAGCAGCGTCGATAGTATCCTTATCAAAGTACTCTTGCCTGAACCATTCGGTCCCACGATCCCGAAGATCTCGTTCTTGGGGATCGTGAACGAAACATTGTCGAGCGCAACTATCCTTTCCTTTCTCTTAAAGGTCTTGCTCAAACCTTCACATTTGACAGCCTCTTTCATTATTCCTCCTGCACGCTTTCGGCGTGCTTGATTTCAATGCCGCAAAACGCGGCATTGAGTGCGTAGCGCAAAAAAAAACGCCGTGGACAAAGCCCACGGCGCATTATACCATACAAAAATCAAAAGCTCAGGTGGACTTCACCTCCTGGTAAATAGAAAGGTTTGTAGGGATAAAGAGCAGCATTATCCCTTTGCTCCTTTTCTAATTATTTTCGTCATTGTTCTCATAGTCTATCATTATATGAAAAATACTCTATTTGTCAAGGGTCTGCGTGCACAAAATTGACTGTCCAGAAAGCGCCTTGACAAAATATCATATGTAAATATAATATTTAAGTCTATAGAAAGGGGGAAATATGTCTAAAAGAATCTTTGCAGTAGGTATGGCTTTGTTATTCGTCATCGGCTTTATTGGCTGTGGTGATAAAATCGATCCTGAAGAACAATACCAGGCTGATAATTTAACACAGGGCCTCGGTGCATTGGCGATGATGACCAATGTCGATGCATATAGTGGTTATTCGAGCGATGGTCCTGGTCTTGCCACGCCGCCTTGGGGATGGTCTGGTCCTTTTGGATATCCTGACATACCCGAAGGTACTGATACACTCTATTACGAGTTCGTATGGAAACTCCCATTGGATAGCATGGGTACTGTTATCGATACTCTGATCTGGTTAGTAATGCCCAACCCTGATGTCTGGGGTGGCGACACCATGCCGTGGATTGGTATCGATACCTGGATAATCGGTCAAACCCGTAATCTAATATACTTCCACACTACTTTCACGATCAACGATACGATCAGCGTCGCTGGTTCACTCAAATGGAACTGGGAAGACACATATTACCAGTATGAGTTTGATGTAATGCAGGATCCAACAGATTTCCAGGCGGAAATCGACATTACAACATCTGCGAATATCGGCCTATCTGCACAATTCCGCATTGATACTGACGGATCCGGTTCAGAAACCGAGAACTATGCGAGCTGGAATAGTACTACCTTTGTAAGGTGGGAGTTCTATGTACGCGGTGCTCAGGAATATGATGGATATTATACCTTGCTCAGTGAAGGTTGGAATGTAAGACACTATTTCAATCTATACGAACCACCATCAGCCTAGAATTTCTGAATATAAAAAGGGAGAGCAGTGCTCTCCCTTTTTTGTTTTCACGCCTTGAATGGAAAATTCTTGGGGATCTTCCCCCTCCCCATCTTTTTCATAAGATCACGAGCATAATTAAACTGCTTAAGCAGTTGATTTACATCGCGCATCGTCGTGCCGCTGCCTGCGGCGATCCGCCGCTTGCGCGAACCATCGATCTTATCCGGATAAAGTCGTTCGTCCTTAGTCATTGAATTGATTATCGCCTCGATTCTCGTTAGTTCATCCTCTTTTATGTCATTTTCCTTGACCCCGGGCATCATTGCGGCGAGTTTTGAAAGGGGACCGAGTCTCTTGACCGCCTTTAATTGAACTAAAAAATCCTCAAAATTGAGTTCTCCTTTCATTACTTTAGTGCGTATCTTCTTTTCGTCAAACTCTCCTTCGATGCCCTTGACTTTTTCAACGAGACTTGCCAGGTCACCCATACCCATGATTCGCTGCGCCATACGGTCAGGATAGAACTGCTCGAGACCCTCCAAATTTTCGCTCGTGCCAATATAAAAGATCGGCAAACGGGCAGCTTTTGTTATTGAAAGTGCCGCACCGCCCCGCGCATCACCATCCATTTTCGTCAGGATCGCACCATCCAATCCTATTCTATCCTGAAAGGCAACTGCTTGATTGACTGCATCCTGACCACTCATCCCGTCGGCGACGAGTAAGCGATAATCAAACTTCGTAATCTGGTGTATCTCTTTGAGCTCCTCAATGAGTACGTCATCAAGATGCAATCTCCCTGCCGTATCGATAATAACTAACATATGATTCTTCTTATCTGCTTGCTCGATTGCACTACGGACAGTAGCTTTTGCACTACCCTGGAAAAGCGGATGAACGATAACCCCAGCGCGATGTCCGAGTTGATCAAGCTGTTCAAAGGCAGCCGGCCTTTTCGCATCAGCCGGTACTAATAATGGATTTTTGTTCTTAAATATAAAGGCAAGTTTCGCGGCAGTCGTTGTCTTGCCAACGCCTTGCAGACCGATCAGACTGATGATCAATGGTTTGTCTTTCTTGAATGTTATTTGCCGGGGTTTGGAACCGAGCAATGCAGTCATCTCTTCATAAACCGTTTTTATCACGATGTCGCCGGGTTTTAGTGTTTTCGCCAATTCCAGACCAGCGCATTTGATACTTAGATCGTCGATAAAACTCTTTACGACTTTGTAATTGACGTCTGCTTCAAGCAAGGTTATCCGGATGTCTTTCAGGATAACTGCTATTTCTTGTTCGGTTATCCGGCCATAACCTAATATTTTTCTTCTGATTAATTGGAATCGGTCAATCAGACCTTCGAACATCTCAGTCTTTCGATCGCTTCGGCATAATCGTCTTGCTTGAAGACACCAGCTCCGGCGACGATAATATCAGCCCCGGCATCTTTGACTGAACAAACATTGGCAAAATTTATGCCGCCGTCTACTTCTAAAATACACTGCAATCGGTGATCATCAATATAATCTCTTGCTTCTTGCACTTTGCTCAAAACCTCGGCCATGAATTTCTGTCCGTAAAAACCCGGGTTGACCGTCATGATAAGCAAGTAATCGAGTCTCTCAACATACCTTTCGATCCGGCCAAAAGGTGTCGACGGATTTATGGCAAGTCCTGCTTTCCTCTTCCTGGTCTGGATAAATTCAATACAAACCTCGGTTTTCTCGGTTGCTTCACAGTGAAAGGATATCCAATCGGCACCGGCATCCAAAAATTGTTTGATGTAATTATCGGGTCTTGTGATCATCAGATGGGCGTCGAGTTCCATGCCCGTAACCGAATTGATCGCTTCTACAACCATTGGTCCGAATGTCAAATTAGGAACAAAGACGCCATCCATAACATCAAGATGTAATAGATCCGCCTTTGCGCGTTCTATTTTTTTTATCTCTTCCTGGAATGCCGCAAAATTTGCGGCGATGATTGAAGGGGCAACCTTCACTTGATCACCATCAACGTGACGGTATCACCCGGCTCAACAACCTCCTCTGGTGCAGGATTTTGCACGATCACACTACCTTTCACCCCGCTCCCTTCGACTTCTTTTACCTCACCAAGGATAAGACCCATTTTATTCAATAAAATCTCATAATCCTGCTGCGTCTTACCGGTAAGATCGGGCATCATGAGAATCGGGCCTTTGCTGACAATCAGTTCTATCGCATCACCTTTGGTCAATTCAATATCAGGCTCGGGTATCGTTCTAATGATCTCTCCCCGGGTAATTGTATCGGAATTCACATATTCGATTTTTTCGATTTTAAAACCAAGCTTTTTAAGTATTAATTCTCCCTTATCGATATTAACACCTGTGAGAAAAGGAACTTTTATGACCTGCGGACCTAAACTGACTGTAAGATGTATAATACGCCCTGATTTCACTTTTTCATCAGGCAGGGGTTCCTGTATTATGATGTACCCTTGTTCAATGATCTGGTCGTACCTTCTTTCAGAAACAAGACCTTCAAGTCCCCGGTCTTCCAACTCCTTGGTAGCATTCTCAAGCGACATATTACAGACATTCGGAACGATAACCTCTCGACCTCGATGCACCAGCATGGGCATGATAACAAAATTTGCCATAACAGCACCGACTATGAAAAAAGCTATGATTACTAAAAGATAAACGAGAATTCTTTTCATTCAAGAACCGTCGCGACTACGAGATTGATCTTGGAACCCTTATTAGCCATCTTGCCTGCAACCGGATTCTGACGCATGATTATACCGACATTATAGTCAATACTGACTTCCCAGGACACGGCACCGACCTCAAAACCGTTTTCTTCAATAACCCGTTTTGCAGTCGATAGAGAACGACCGGTCAGATTTGGCACCTTCACTAATTCAATACCTCGACTCAAAGTTACTGATATCAAGTCACCTTTGTTAACCCGGGAACCGGCTACTGGTACAGTCGAAATGATCTTATCCTTTTCGAACGTTGCATTCTCTTCGCTTTTGACTTCACCCACCTTCAGACCAAGCTCAGAAAGCCTTACTGTGGTTTCGCTCAATCCCTGGCCTTTGAAATCAGGCAAAACAAAATGACTTGAACCCTGAGAAATAAAAACCGTTACGGTCGATTTGGTGTGTACTGCTGACCCGGGAAGCGGCGCCTGACGACAGATCAGATTCTCGGTATACTTATCGTTTTCTTCTTCACCGCCAACGACAAGTAAAAGACCGCGCTGTTCAGCGATCACCCTTGCCTGTTCAGTCGTTGAGCCGAGCATATCAGGTACCATTGTGTCCGGTGTAACTCGCAATGCGGGAACGACAAAAAAGAAGATCACACATACAATAATTGAAGTAAAAAGTGAAACTATAAATGCAACCAGAACATTCTTTGCACCGTTATAATACATACTTCTCCTTTCTATGAACCTTGCTCATCGATAACAGTGATTAACCGAAAAATGACAGTGATATCATTCATCACTGTCATCATTGTCGCTTGCCGCGACAAAACGGAGAGGGTGGGATTTGAACCCACGATCCACTTCTCAGCAGACACACGATTTCCAATCGTGCTCCTTCGGCCACTCGGACACCTCTCCATGTGAAAAACGGCTCTTTGTCCGATGCACATAAGAAAACATCATTGCTGCTAATGTTTTGATGAGATTTATTTATCTGCTTCTTTCTCATTGGCTTCTTTGCTTTTTTTGTTCTCGCCGGGATGATCAATTTCATTCAACCCTTTTTTGAATTCTTTAATCCCCTTTCCCATACTCCGTGCCAAATCGGGTATCTTCTTTGCTCCAAAAAGCAATAAAGCGATAAATAATATTAAAAGTATTTCTTGCCAGCCGATATTCATTGTTCCTCCTGATAAATTATATTGATTATTAAAAGATTGTCAATAATTCACTGTGAAAAATCAGCTCTTTACAAGCAGCAACACTTTAAAACTATTGACAATAGAAATATAGTGATTATAATACACAAAAAAGGGGGTGCAGTGACTAACTTACACTTCAATTATAAAGATGTCTTTAGAGCTGGCAGATTAGGCTTCAGTGCAAAAAAAATCTGGGTTGCTTTTCTCGGTTTTCTTGTCGCCTTCATTGGCTATGGGATTTTGTCTTTTCTCGCATATATGGCAGCAGGGGTGGAGATCGGTGAAGTTTGGGAAGCTTTCCGTCTGGTCCCGGTGTTTCAATTTGGCATGCCCTGGTATAGTCACCTATTATGGCTTGTCGGTGTTGTCTGGTGGGTTTGTATCGCCTTGTTCACTGGCGTTGCGGTTTCAAAGATAACATATGAACAACTTAAAGGTGATGAATTTTATGAAATCAAGGATGCGATAAAATTCGCCTTAAAAACCGGTAAGTCCGCCATTTTAGCGCCATTTGTGCTAATCCTTTTCATAGTTGCCCTCATTGCAATGGGACTAATACTCGCCCTGATAACCTGGATACCTTATTTCGGTCAGTTGTTCTTTGTCGTCTTTGCGATACCTGCCTTTGTCGTCAGCTTATTCATAATTTATCTTATCATTGTGACGTTTGTATGCCTTCTTATCGGACCATCAATCGTCGGGACTACAAGCAATGACACCTTCGATACCCTTTTTGAGTCATTCTCTGTCGTTAATGACCAGCCATGGAGATTCGTTACCTACGAAGTACTTCTCGAGATCGTCAAAATCCTGGGCATTGCGATACTAGGTTTCTTCACAGCCAAGGCTATCTTTTTGGCCCATGATGTCATCGGTTTGATCGTACCGGCAGCTAAACTCGATAATATCTTTTTTAATGCTGCCTATTACGTGAAAATTACCCTGCCACCATTCTGTCCTGAAGCATACTACAATATGTTTATCGACTATATCGAATGGATAGGTATGCCAAATCTTCTCTTTCCACCCGAATATTTTGCGGCATATGAGAGCTGGGCAGGTGCGATCGCGTCATTCATTCTGGGTATTATCTATTATTTGATAGTCCTTTTTGTTTTCTCTTTTGGTGGTGCAATATTCTGGTCTGGCAATACACTCATCTTTACTGTTCTTGTGAAAAAGAAGGATGATAAGAACCTTTTGGAAATAAAAGAAGAGACTTTTGAAGACCTCAAAGAAGAAAAAGTGGAAGAAGTAAAAGAAGACAAAAAGAAAGCCAAAAAAACTCGCAAGAAGAAAAAAGAGGATTAATTGAGCATTGATACGATCACAGGGGGTGCTTAGCACCCCCTTCTTGCTATGAAGTCAGGATATATCTCGATAGTCGGCAAACCCAATGTCGGTAAATCGACACTGCTTAATCGTCTACTTGAGATAAAATTGTCGATCGTCACTGCCAAGCCCCAGACAACAAGAAAACGCATTCTCGGCATCCTCACCGAGGGTGAGTATCAATGCTATTTTCTCGACACTCCGGGTCTTATCGATCCTGACTATGAACTTCAAGAGCATATGCTAAAACAAATAAAAATCGCCTTGAATGACGCAGATATCATAATATGGGTCATTGATCCTTGGTTCAAAAAACAAGAATATCCGGCGACATTTTTAAAGGCATTCCAGAAAAAACCGGTCATATGCGCGATCAACAAAATAGACCTTGTGGACCGCCGTGAATTACTGTCGGTCATCGATACAGCCCGCGCCCTGCCCGTTAAAGAAATAATTCCTTTATCCGCACTTACTGGTGAGGGCATAGATGTGTGCAAAGAGAACATACATAAGTACCTGCCAGATGGTCCTTTTCTCTATCCCCAAGAAGATATTTCTGACCGTCCGGAACGATTTTTTGCCGCCGAACTAATAAGAGAAAAAGTGTTTGAGTTATTCAGCGAGGAAATACCGTATTCGACGTGTGTATTGATCGACGAATTCAAAGAAAGAACGAAAGGCAAAGATTATATCCGGGCGACCATTTATGTCGAAAAGAAATCGCAAAAAGGTATCGTCATCGGCAAAAATGGAGAGGCATTGAAAAGGGTCGGTTCTGATGCGCGTCAGGCTATAGAAAAATTTCTAGGACGCGGGGTATATTTAGAATTATGGGTCAAGGTAAAGGATAAATGGCGAAAGAATAAGAGATTTTTAAAGGAACTAGGTTATTAGTTAGGGTCAGGTCTTGACTTAGAGACATAACGCTATCTGCAGTAAACACTTTGATCCATCATCTAAGAAAAAGTAGTGACTAGTTATCACCTTATGTCTCTAAGTCAAGACCTGACCCTGAAAATTAATGGGGAGAATATATGGAAATAAAAAAAATAAAAATCGAATCGATTGAGGGTGTGAACATGATCTGTGGTTATGCCCATTTCATTAAATCTGCTGAAGACTTGTACGAAGCGCTCGTCAATGCACATTCTGACATTAAATTCGGTATCGCTTTCTGCGAAGCATCACAAGAATGTCTTGTGCGTTATGAGGGCAACGACGAGCAGTTAGTCAACCTGGCAAAAGAATACGCGTCTAAAATCGGCGCCGGCCATTTTTTCATCATTTTTCTTAAGAATGCTTTTCCGATCAATGTCTTGGATCGAATAAAAATGTGTCCGGAAGTAGTCCGCATCCTTTGTGCTACAGCAAATCCAGTGGAGATCCTCTTTGTTGAAACTGAACAGGGTAAAGGTGTTATCGGTGTTATCGATGGATTTAAATCAAAAGGGATTGAAAACACTGATGAGCGTAAAACCAGATACGATTTTTTAAGAAAAATAGGTTACAAACTTTAGTGGGGTTAGGTCTTGAATTTTAAGATCAGTTTCTCAGTATAGCATTAATTGAGATTGACTATACTAGAACATAATCACATAGCGTATCTTAAAATTCAAGACCTAACCCCAAATGCCTATTCAAGAACGTGGATGTTCTTTTTAGCACAAATCTCTTTGAGAATATCAGGCCAAACTGTAACACTCACTTCTCCGAGATGTGCGGCCCGAAGAAAATACATATAGGTGCGCGACTGGCCAATACCCCCGCCAATACTCAACGGAATTTCATCGTTCATAATAGCTTTATGGTAGGGAAGGTCGAGGTTTTCTAATTGACCGGCCATTTCAAGCTGGACCTTCAGCGTTTCTTTAGTCACGCGAATACCCATTGAAGTTAGTTCATGACGGCGTTTTGTAACCGGATTCCATACGAGTATATCACCATTAAGGCCATGCGTGGGTTTTCCGGTTTCTGATTGTGTATCAGTCACCCAATCATCATAATCAGCTGCCCTCATCTCATGAGGATAGCCATCTTTTAATGGATAGCCGACACCGATGATGAATACCGCGGGATATTTCTGGAGGATCTGTGTTTCACGCTGCTTCCTGGGAAGATCCGGGAACATGTCGAGAATTTCCTCAGCATGGATAAATTTCAGTTCCTCTGGAAAATCAGGGTATTTATTGGTCTTTAGCTGTGGAAAGAGCTTCTGGGCGTGTTTTCCGGCTCCGTATAATACTTTCCATATTTTCTTCACAATTCCTTTTAGAAAATCTAAATTTCGCTGGTCTGATTTCATGACCCTTTCCCAATCCCACTGATCAACATAGGAACTGTGGTCGTGGTCAAGAAAATAATCTTTACGGATCGCTCGCATATCAGTGTTTATCCCTTCACCAACTTCACAACCAAACTGCCTTAGCGCAGGTCTTTTCCATTTGGTCGCAGCCTGCACTACCTGAGCATGGATTTGTTTTTCCAGCCCCAAACCACACATGAAATCGACTGGTGTGCGAGAACCGTCGCGGTCCAGCATGTCATTAACGCCACTGCGAATATCGACAATGAGCGGGACCTGCACCATGAAAAGATTGAGTTCTTTACACAAATTCTCTTCAATATACTGTTTCATCGCGAATAAAGCCTTCATTCGCTCTTTGGGCGGCAAAAGCGCCTGATAATCATCTGGCAGGATTTTTTCAACTTCCGGATAAGTACTTATCCCAGGTCCAGCCAGATCGGCTTTCTTATCTGCCATATACTGCCTCCTTTTATATGACTTCTTGTCAGTTGTATTTTCTTAAATGCTTAATTACCCGAATGAATTTCGTGGTTTTTCTCAAGCAGGACTATTATCTACAAAATTCAGAGGAAGTCAATAAAAATTGCAGTGGGAATTATAGACGCATCCTTACGTCACACGAGGTTTTGCGAGGCGATATGCTGATTGACAAAGCACGCGATTGTGGTATAATGACCCAATGAAGGTTTTCATCACCGGTGCTGATGGTGGTCTGGGTCGAGAAATGCAGGAAATTCTGCGCAAGAACAGCATCACTTATATTACCAGCGATCTTAACCAGCTGGATATCGGCGATTTCAAAAAGACAAATGAGACTCTGTTAAAACACCGGCCCGATATCATTCTTCACTTTGCTGCGGTAAGTAATGTTGATCAGTGCGAGGAAAACCAGGATCTTGCGCACCGAATTAATACCCTGGGGACTATGGGTCTGGCTATTATCGCGAAGAAAATCGGGGCAAAGATGCTCTATGTAAGTACTAATTTTGTTTTTGACGGCACGCGTGAACAGCCTTATTCAGAATATAGCAAACCCAATCCCATAAATACATATGGGAAAACCAAACTCCTGGGTGAAAATTATGTAAGAGAGATCTGCGACCGGTTCTACGTTGTACGCACATCATGTCTTTTTAGTCAGCATTCAAAAACATTTATATCAAAATTCCTTGTAAACAAAGACAAACCAAACTCGATCAATGCGATTTGTGACCTTTTTGCCTCGTTTACATACACGGTCGACCTTGCTGATGCGATCTTTACGCTTATAAGATCGGAAAACTATGGGCTATTCCATATTGTCAATAAGGGATTTGGTTCTTGGTTGGATTTCACGCTCAAGGCACAGGAAATACTCAAATTTAAAACGACTATTAATCCGACAAAACTTGAAGAACTCAACCTGTCTGCTCCCCGCCCGAGATTTACTGCGCTGGAATCAAAAAATTTCGAATTCCTATTCCACGAGAGCATGCGACCCTGGGAACAAGCTCTTGCCGATTTTGTGAAAACCATGTCGATCGAGTAGAATTAATGAAAGGACTTATCCTTGCTGGGGGTTCTGGACGGCGGCTTAGACCCCTAACCTATAGCGGTGCAAAGCAACTCCTTCCGGTCGCCAATAAGCCGATAATCTTTTATGGTATCGAAGCCCTGGTAAAAGCAGGCATACGCGAACTCGGTATCGTTGTCGGTGATACTGCTAAAGAAGTGAAAGAAATAATCGGCAAGGGTGATAAGTGGGGAGTCAATATCACTTATATACCGCAGGAAGCACCACTGGGACTCGCCCACGCGATCAAAATATCAGAACGCTTTCTCGGTAAAGAACCGTTTATTATGTATCTGGGCGACAATATATTGAAACATGGCATCGAGGATATTATCGAACAATTCAAAAAGAAAAAACCAAATGCGCTCATCCTGCTTACTGAGGTGACAAACCCTCAAGAATTCGGTGTCGCGGTCGTTGATGAGAACGGTGCGGTAAGAAAACTAATTGAAAAACCAAAGATCGCGCCGTCCAATCTCGCCCTTGTTGGTATCTATCTATTCGATGTCAAAGTCTTCAGCGCTATCGAGCATATCAAACCATCAGAACGCAACGAGCTGGAAATAACTGATGCGATTCAGTGGCTTCTCGATAATAAATATAAGATCGAATCGCATATGGTCAAAGGCTGGTGGAAAGATACAGGTAAACCAGATGACATTATTGAAGCCAATCTCCTTGTATTGGAAGGCATCGAAACAGTTAATGAGGGAAGTCAGAAAGCATCTGAGATCAAAGGCAGGGTTCGAACTGGAAAAAGTTCTGTCATCGAGAAAAGCGTCGTGCGCGGTCCGGCGATCATCGGTGATAATGCGCGCATTGTGAATTCTTATATCGGTCCATTTTCCGCGATCGGTGATAACGCCGTCATTGAAAATTCGGAAATTGAAAACAGCGTGATCATGGAAGGTGCTCAAATAAGAAATGTCGAGAAACGTATTGACCGTTCGATCATTGGAAAAAACGTTGTGATCAACGTCACCACCAAATCACCGAGAACACACAAGTTTATCTTAGGCGACCAGAGCTATGTCCAGATTATTAAATAAAGATCCCGTCAGCAAGAAACTCATTAGCGGTGTCTCGGTGAAAAAACTCAAAGTGATCCCGGACGAACGCGGTAACCTCATGGAAATACTGCGTGCCGATGATCCGCAATTCTCTAAATTCGGTCAGGTTTATTTAACGACAGCCTATCCTGACGTTGTAAAAGCATGGCATTACCATTGCCTGCAGGATGATAACATGACCGTTCTAAAGGGGATGGTAAAGATCGTGCTTTATGATGACCGCAAGACAAGTCCGACTAAAGGATCGATAAACGAATTTTTTATCGGTATGAATAACCGCCTGCTCATCCACATCCCAAAAAAAGTATGGCACGGCTTTAAATGCATAAGCGATGAAGAAACGATGATCGTCAATATCGTCACTGAGTGCTATAACTATGAAACTCCTGATGAATATCGTAAGCCCGCTCACAGTACTGATATACCATATGACTGGTCACGTAAAGATGGCTAGATACAAAATACAGAAAAATATCATACTTCAAATTCAAAATTTTAAACAAATTCTAATGTCAGAATCCCCCTCACCATTTCCTCTCCCCCTTAAAAGGGGGAGAGGATTAAGGAAAGGGGGATGGAATAATCTTCGGGTTTTGGTATTTGGTGTTCTATGAGAATCGTTATTACTGGTGGCTGCGGGTTTATCGGTTCAAATTTCATAAGATACCATGCTAAAAAACACCCGCGCTCTGAAATTCTTAATGTTGATAAACTTACTTATGCTGGTAATCTGGAAAACCTCAAAGGATTTAGTGAGCGCAAAAATTATCGTTTTGTCAAAGCTGATATCTGTGATATATCGCGTATGAGGAGTCTTTTTAGAAAGTTCAAACCCGATGCAGTAATAAATTTTGCTGCTGAAACACACGTTGACCGCAGTATTGTCAAACCAGATATTTTTCTACAAACAAATTTCCTCGGTGTCGGTAATTTGCTAAACTTGTGTTTTAATTTCAGGGTGAAAAGGTTTTTGCAGATTTCAACAGATGAGGTTTATGGATCTATTATAAAAGGAAATTTTCGCGAGGATAGCGTGCTCACACCCTCAAGCCCCTATGCGGCAAGCAAAGCAGGTGCAGACTGTCTTGTAAAAGCTTATCACAAGACGTATGGGTTACCGGTTATTATCACCCGCTCTTCAAATAATTACGGCCCATATCAATTCCCCGAGAAATTCATACCTCTGGTTATTCTCAATGCGTTAGAAAACAAGCCTATACCAGTTTACGGTAAGGGAATGAATGTACGTGATTGGCTATATGTTGAGGACAATTGCGCAGCGATCGATGAGATACTCGATAAGGGCAAAATCGGTGAAATATATAATATCGGTTCGAAAAGTGAAAAAACCAATCTCCAGGTGATAAAAACGCTATTAAAGATTTTGAATATCGATAAATTCCAGATCGTTCACACAAAAGACCGGCTCGGTCATGACCAACGGTACTCATTATCGATCGGTAAAATAAAAAAACATATCCGCTGGAAACCACAGGTGTCCTTTACAGCTGGTATCAAAAAAACTGTTGCGTGGTACTTGAAGAACAAACTATGGCTAAAAAATACCCAGACCGGTGCATACCGTTCATTTTACAAAAAATATTACTCGAGATTGGGACTCAAAAACACATAGAAAAATCACAGCATTATTGACACCCATGATTTGTTATGTATAATATCGAATCGGGTCGTTAGCTCAGTCGGCAGAGCATCGGATTTTTAATCCGGTGGCCGCAGGTTCGAATCCTGCACGACCCAGTTAACTTATCATTGAGCTTTAAGTACAAAATATCATGGTAGCCATAATTACAATAAGCAGAAGATTCCCTTTGGATATGATCAAATTCCAAATCCCAAATTTCAAATACCAAAGAAATTTAAAATCTCAACACCCAAACTTAATATCCCTAATTCAATGATCATAAACATCGTCACTACAATCGTTTTTCTCTCGCAGTCCCAGAACGTCACCGTACATTTCTTTTATGTTCGGGACTGCGGACATTGCATGGATATATTGCTCGACGATATACCAAAATTGCAAAACAAATACAAATTTCAATTTAGAAAATATGATATAGATATCATGGATAATTACCGGCTCCTTGAAAAAATGGAAGAGAATGTAAAAGAGATCGATGAAGACCTGCCAGTCGTTTTTGTCGCTGATTCTGTATTTTACGGACCATTGGAAACACGCGAAAAACTGGAACCCACGCTCAAAATCTATGCAAAAAACAGTGATCATGTAATCATCAAAGATACAACTAAAATTCCATCCGACACAATATCCACAGATACCCTTGGTAGAATACTTGGCCCGATACATCTCTATTATTTTTACCAGCCCGGGTGTCAGGGCTGTGACCGCACCGAGATACTGCTGACCCATAGTCAGCAAAGGCACAAACAACTTGTCATTCGCCGTCATGATATTCTCGATGATTCAAACAAGGTATTCTTCGAAGCCCTTGCCCAGAAACTCGGCCTACCTGACGAAGCTCGTTTGGTCGCACCAACGATCATTATCGGTAATAGTTATCTATCACGCCAAGAAATAAGCTTAACAAATCTCGATTCTCTAGTTCTGAAATACCAACACGGGAGCCCTGAACATAGAGCGCTCGATTTCGATCTTGCCGAAAAGAATATAATCATGCGCTTTGCACGATTTTCCATTTTCGGCATAATATTCGCCGGATTAATCGACGGTGTAAACCCTTGTGCTTTTGCCACGTTGATTTTCTTTGTCAGCTACCTGCTCTCTATCGGCCGTCGCCAAAGAGATATCATCATTATGTCATTCTTTTTTATCCTTGCCGTTTTCATTTCATACTTTGCTATCGGTCTGGGTGCCTATAGTCTACTCAAGTACTTATCGAACTATGCATTCATCAGCAAAATGATCTTTCTGTGTTTCGGGATCATTGCGCTGGTGCTTGGTGTTCTAAGTTTGCGTGACTTTTTTCTCGCCCGGCATGGGAAACTCGATAAAATGGTATTGCAATTACCCCTGGGTATTAAGCAGCGTATCCATACAAGCATAAAAGAAAAAACCGCTGTGGGCGGCATAATCATCGGCTCGCTCATCGCTGGTTTTTTGATCTCCTATCTGGAATTTGGTTGCACTGGACAGGTATATTTACCGACGATAACTTTCATGATATCCAAAGCAGGTATTAGCTTAAGACCCCTTGTCAGTCTTCTGCTTTACAATTTGATGTTCATAGTGCCGCTGATCATTATCGCAATACTGGCTTCGCTGTTCACCACAAAGAAGATCGCGAAATCACTGCAAACAAAGATCCCGACCATTAAATTATTGACCGCGATACTGTTTTTTGCACTCGGCCTGCTGCTCATATTATCAGCGTGAAAAAAATCATCATCCTGGCTCTGGTTATTATTGTCACCATAATACTCACCATTGTGAAATGTATGCCCAAGGAACAAGATCGGGTTAGACAAGATCTAGAAGCATTTATCAAAGCAGTTGAGCAGGAGAATAAATACGAAATGCTGCTTTACATCGACGATACATATACTGACAACCATTCGACTGAGTTCCAGCAATTCACAAGCAATATCGATAACCTTTTTGACATAGCGGATTCGATACAGATAAATATAACCGGCCTCAAAATAACTATCGATTCAATCAATACCCATAACGATATTTTTGCAAGCTGCAGCCTCGGACTCAAGATATTTGCACGCTATCAAGGTGATCGGGCTCTTGTTTTCGGCGGTCTGGTCAAACCCAACCCGGTCCGCGCGTGCTTTAAGAAGGTTGGCGAACACTACCAGGTCTACTACGCGGAATACTGAACTTAGTACATGTTATATTGACCTCGATGCACGGTACATTAGTCTTTATATACAGTTTATTAACTACCACAAAAGATAGAAAATAAGTCAATACGCCAATTGGCGTATTGACTTACCAAATAAAAAGTAGCATAATAAAATATGGGAAGGAAAAAAATCCCTGAGATCCATTATCGTAGTTCCAGGGTATGCAGAGTTCTGGGTAATCCCACTGCTTATGAAATAATCAAGGTACTCGCGCATAGAAAAATGCGACCGGCTGATATTGCACATGATTTTGGTCTTTCACGGCAGACTATTTGTGATGCATTGCGTTCACTCCGGCAACTGGATCTCGTGCGTTATGAAACATCTAAGCGCGGCAAGTTTTATACAATAAAAGAAAAGCAGCTTCTCAAAGCTATTGCCGAGTTTGAAAAACTCATAAAGATAATTCAAGAAAGAAAGTATTAATCGCTTAATACACCAGCTCTTCCTAATAAAATAGTTCGACATAGAAAAAATATCTGTATCATTACGAAAAACACGAGCAACATTTTTTTGTCATTTTTATTAAAATATTAAGGATTTCTCCTGAATTCTCCAGGTGTTTGCTTGACATAATAGAGAAATCTGATATAATACTGACATGCTTTTTAAAGAAGTGCCAAAAAATCTGGAATTTCCTGAGATGGAACACGATATCACCCGATATTGGGAGGAAAAAGAAATCGTCGCGAAATATCTCATTAAAAATAAAGGTAAGAAAAAATGGTCTTTTCAGGATGGCCCGATAACTGCGAATAACCCAATGGGTGTACACCATGCCTGGGGACGTAGCTATAAGGATATGTTCCAGCGCTATAAAACCATGAAAGGTTTTGAACTACGTTTTCAAAATGGTTTTGACTGTCAGGGCTTATGGGTGGAAGTCGAGGTCGAAAAACAGCTTGGTTTCAAATCGAAAAAAGATATTGAAAAGTATGGGGTCGATAAATTCGTTCAGATGTGCAAAGATCGAGTGCATAAATACTCGATGGTGCAGACTGAATCTTCTATCCGGATCGGCATGTGGATGGATTGGGGTGAATGGAAAACATCCATGGATGATAAAGAATGGATGAAGAAAAGCCATTCCTATTATACAATGAGCCCGATAAACAACTACACGATCTGGTATTTCCTTAAGAAATGTCATGAACGCGGTTTTATCTATGAAGGTGTGGATGTCATGCCCTGGTGCGCTCGGTGCGGTACTGCGATCAGCGATATGGAGATCGCTACTGAAGGATATCAGGAACTTACTCATAAAGGCGTTACTGTCCGCTTTAAGATCAATGATCGTGATAACGAATTTCTGCTGGTTTGGACAACGACACCATGGACACTGACTTCAAATACCGGTGTTGCTGTACATCCGGGTCTCACCTATGTAAAAGTAGAAAATAATGGGTCTATTTACTATCTTGCAAAATCACTTGCGAAAGTTTTAAAAGGCGATTATAAGATACTCAGAGAATTACCCGGAAAAGAACTTCTTGGCCTTACCTATCAAGGGCCTTTTGATTATCTCCCAGTGCAAAAAGATGCGATACATAAAGTGATCCCATGGGAATTGATCAGCGAAGCCGAGGGAACGGGTTTGGTGCATATCGCTCCAGGATGTGGAAAAGAGGATTTCGCCCTTGGCAAGGAATTCGATCTAAAAACTATCGCGCCGCTCGACGAACTGGGTGTGTATTTAGAAGGTTTTGATTGGTTGTCAGGGATGGATGTCAAAGAAGTTACTCAACCGATCATTGATGATCTACAAAAACGTGGCATCCTATACAGTGTCGATGATTATACACACCGCTACCCAGTATGCTGGCGCTGTAATAGTGAACTTATCTTCCGTTTGGTCGATGAGTGGTTCATTTCCATGGATGTTCTGCGCCATGAAATCGCAGAATCGGCGAAAAAAGTGACAAAATGGATACCCTCTTATGGACTCGCTCATGAACTTGACTGGCTCAAGAACATGTCAGATTGGTGTATATCAAAGAAACGATTTTGGGGGTTGGCTTTGCCGATATGGAAATGCGAATGCGGTCATTTCATGGTCATCGGCTCTCGCCAGGAACTATCTGAAAAAGCAGCAGAAGGATGGGAAAACTTCGATGGGCATACGCCACATAAACCCTGGATCGACGAGGTTAAAATAAAATGTGAAAAATGTGGAAAACTCGCTATGCGTATCCCTGATGTGGGTAATCCATGGCTCGATGCGGGTATTGTCCCGTTCTCAACGATACGGCCACCTGATGACATGTATACGATCGAGAATGGCTATCCATTCGATAAAATCTATTGGCAAGAGTGGTTTCCTGCAGATTTCATTTCCGAATCACTCCCTGGACAATTCAGAAATTGGTTCTATGCAATTCTCACAATGTCCACAGTACTCGAAAAAACCACCCCATTTAAAGTACTTCAGGGATATGCATCACTCCATGACGAGCATGGCGAAGAAATGCACAAGAGTAAGGGCAATGCGATATGGTCAGACGAAGCTGTGGAAAAGATCGGCGCCGATGTTATGCGCTGGATGTTTGCCAAACACAATCCGGTCCAGAATTTAAATTTTGGTTATGGCCCAGCAAAAGAAATAAAAAAAATATTACTAACCCTTTGGAATGTCTATTCATTCTTTATAACCTATGCACGAATCGATAATTTTAATCCGCAAGGGAAAAACATAAAAGAAAACAATTTGCAGAATAATGATCAGTGGATACTATCTAAATTGAACTCACTCATAGAACAATCTGACATCGCTTATGGCAATTATGACCTGGCTTCAGTAGTAAAAAATGCCGAGAAGTTCTTTGATGACCTATCTAACTGGTATGTTCGCCTCAGCCGAAAGCGTTTCTGGAAATCCGAAAATGATGTCGATAAAGAAACTGCATACCTTGTGCTTTATGAATGTTTGGTCAAGTTGATCCAGGTCATAGCACCGATCATGCCGTTCTGGACCGAACATATGTATCAGAACTTAGTCGCCGGTATCGATCCCGGGGCGGCGCCAAGTGTGCATCTCTGCTCATTCCCTGAAAGCGAAGCAGGTCGTATCAACACCAAGCTCGAACAAGAAATATCAATAACCAGAACGATAGTTTCGCTCGGACGAGCAGCACGCAACAAGGCAAATATGAAGATCCGTCAACCGCTCGCTTCGATGACGATTAATGTACCAAGCCATGCCCCGCAAATATCTGACGATGCAAAAGCCACGATACTTGAGGAGCTTAATATAAAAACAGTAAAAGATATTGGAACAAATGCTCTTGATCAGGTCTATATTTTTAAGGCGGTACCGGTCTTTGATAAGATAGGCCCGAAATTCAGTGCTTCAGTAAACAAAGTTGGTGCCTGGATCAAGGCCCTTAGTCATGAAGAAATTAAAAAATTGATAAGTACAGGCTTTTTAGAAGATACCCTCGAAGGTAAATCAATAAATATCTCTAAAGAAGATGTGGAAATTAAAAAAGCCGAGATTCCTAGTGCCAGCGTCATGCTTGAAGGTGATTATGGCGTAGGTATCGATATAAATCTTACTAAGGATCTTGAATATGAGGGATTGGTTCGTGAGCTTATCCACAAGGTTCAACTCCTACGCAAAGAAGCAAATTTCAACCTTGTCGACAGGATTGAGATTTTCTATGAAACCGATAAGAAACTCAATGACGCAATTTGTGCAAACTTTGATTATCTCAAGAACGAAACACTGGCAGTCGAGGTGCAAGAGGGTTTTCAGACTGCAGAAATAGAAAAGGTTCTTGATATCAATGGTATCCAGATAAAAATCTCCCTACAACGAATATCCAACAAAAGCTAACTGCAGTGGCAGAGTCTATTCTGTAAATGTTTGTCAAGCAAACCAAAGTTTAAGACATTATTGAAATCCCGAATTATTATCGTGTGGTCATTATCCGGCTTGCCTGTAGTCCTGAGTGATGTATCGAAGGAACCGGATAATCCAGGGTTTGCGAAGTTACTAGATTCCCTGGTCAAGCCAGGGAATGACAGAAGACAGATGCCAGAGAATGACAGAAAACAGGTGCCAGAGAATGACCGTGGATGGGCGACAGGAAATGACAGAGAGAATTACGACAAGGATATCTCACCAAAAAATGCCGTTGGGAACTGACCCACGCGTAATAAACAGCCTTAAGCATCACCCTTGATTTTAGTGTTTTTTTGAATATCATTTTTTCAATGAAGTGTCCAAAATGTAACGCAGATAATCCTTCCAAAAATAAGTTCTGCGGTACTTGCGGACAAAAACTCCAAAAACCGGCTGCTGAAGACCGTATGGATATTATAAAGAAAGATATCCCCGAATCGCTCGTCAAGAAAATCATTCACACAAAAGACACGATCGAAAAAGAACGAAAAGATGTCACCGTGATCTTCGTCGATATTTCCGGTTTTACAACGATGTCTGAAGCGCTCGATCCCGAAGAACTAACGATTTTAATGAATGAATGCTTTCGTAAATTAGGTGCCATGGTGTACCGTTATGAAGGGATCATCGATAAATTCATCGGTGATTGTATCATGGCGATCTTTGGCGCGCCAGTCACGCACGAAGACGATCCAGAACGTGCGATACTCGCATGTTTGGACATGCAAAACGCACTAAAAGAAATCAATAACAGCCTCGACCCGTCATTGAAAAAGTTAACGATACATTCCGGAGTCAATACTGGTGTCGTTATCGCGGGTAAAGTCGGATCCGACCTTCAAATGGATTATACGGTCATGGGAGATACTGTGAACGTTGCCCAGCGACTAAAGGACATCAGTCCCCAGGGTGGTATTCTTGCCGGCCAAGAAACTTATAATCGCTCTCGGCACGCCTTTGACTTTCTCCCTCATGAATCGGTCCAGCTCAAAGGTAAAAAGGAAAAAGTCAAACCCTATGAGGTAGTCGGTAGAAAATGGGGTTCTGAGTTCGGTCTTGGTGCGGTCCATTCCGACATGATCGGTCGTGATCAGGAACTCGATCAACTGAAACAAGGCTATACGGATCTCAAACAAGGGAAATCATCGGTTTTTGTCATTAAAGGCGAGATCGGTGTAGGAAAATCCCGCCTTTTGTACGAATTTAAGAAATACCTGACCATGTCAGCACCGGATATCGCGCTCATCGACAGTCGCGGTGTTTCTTATGAAAGCTCGATCCCTTTAAAATCCTTCGCAGATAGTCTCCGCCATTTCCTCGCTGCCGGTGAAACATTGAGTTTAGATCTATCTGAAAAACCGATCAATGATAAGTTAAAATCATTACTCGGTGATGAAACAGATGATATCGCACCCTACCTGCTTAAGATGATGAATATGAGCCTTGATAAAGATCAGGTCGACAAAGTTCTCCATCTTGATAGCCATTCCCTGCAATTACAGGTATTCCTTGCGGTCGCTACCCTATTTGAAAAGATCACCGAAGAAAAACCTTTAATACTCATCATCGATGATATTCAGTGGGTCGATTCGACGACTGTCGAATTAGTTAATTTTCTCTTGCCCATGGTTAATAAGAACAGATTTTCCCTTTACCTGAGCTACCGGATCGGAAATATCTCCAATATCCAAGCCCTGCTCAATACGATCGGTTCTGAACATAAGAAGTATGCGATCGAGGTTGATATAAAAAACCTCAACCAAAAACACAGTTCACAATTGATCGACAATCTGGCAAACCAGGAAATACCCGAATCATTGAGAAAATTCATCATATCCAAAAGTGGCGGCAATCCCTTCTTTATTGAAGAAATCGTACGCCGCTTATTAGAATCCGGAAAACTCGATGATAAGGAAATGCTTACTGCCGACAGTATTCAAATACCAGGTTCTATCGACGCAGCAGTTACATCAAGGATCGACAGTCTAAATAACGAAGCAAAATATTTATTGAAAATCGCCTCGATCATCGGTCGGTCTTTCCCTCAGGAATTGCTCGAAGAGATCGTCAGGGAAAAAGAGAGCTTTCAGCACATCGATGAACTCGAGGCTGCTGAGTTTCTGGTAAAAATAAATAAAGACAAAAAAATGTTTTATGCTTTCCGGCATGCGTTATTCCAGGAAGTCGCATACAATAGCCTCCTCAAAAGTGAAAGGACTATATACCATAAGGTCATCGCCGAAACTATCGAAGAGAAATTCAAAGACCAAATAGAGGGCTATTTTGGAGCACTGGCACACCATTATTATATCTGTAAGGTTTATGATAAGGCTCTGCAATATTCATTGAAAGCAGGAGATGAAGCAGCCGGATTATATGCGAATGAGGAAGCACTATCCTACTACAACAGGGCTTTATCAGTTTCCGAGGACAAAGCACAGCGCGCAATGATCCTGGAAAAAATCGGTGATATCGAGTTCATGATCGGACGTATAGAACAGGCATCCCAGCGCTATGAACAGGCAAAAACCCTTGCCCAAGACAGATCACAAAAAGCCCACATCCTAGCCAAAGTTGCCAAGGTCCTCGAGCAAACCGGCAAGATCGATGAGAGTATTGATGTTTTAAGAAAAGCCATCAAAGAAGTCGAAGGTATTAAAGATGCTGGTTATGTAGAGCTTAATTACAATCTCTCAAATGTGCTCATTGAATCAAAAGCAGAAAGCGAACAAGCAATGGTCCTCGTTGAAAAAGGTCTGGGTGCAGCCAAAAAAATCGGCGATAAAAAACTATGGGCCGAGGGGTTACGGGCAAAAGCCCATATCCTCTGGCGCTGGGGTAAAAATGAAGAAACCCTGGCTCTTTTAAAAGAAGCACAAGATATTTACGAGACATTGGGTGAAGTCAAAATTCTACCCTATCTTTTCCTGCTCGTTGCTGCCGTCTACCGGGCGATAGGGAATATAAATGCAGCGATCGAGTTTGTGAAAAAGACTATTGATATCGCCAAGAAAACCGGCAATAAACGGGTCCTCGCAATGGGCTATAATAATATAGGAGTCTATTATTCGTTTCTCGGTGATTACCCCACTTCTATTGATTTCACCGAAAAAAATGTTGAGATCAGAAAACAAATCAATGATAAAAAAGGTCAGGGGATAGGTCTGATGAACATCGGTCTAACCTATAAATATTATGGCAGATATGATGTTGTTCTCGATTATTACTATAGGGCAAAAGATCTATTCGAAAGCATTAATGAGATACGGTCGACACTTACAGTATATGCACAAATCGCAGATGTTCTCATCGCCCAGAAAAAATTCGAAGAAGCTCATGACTTTTACGAAAAATCATTGCAGATAGCCCAGACAACCAAGGATAAAGCTATGATCGCTGAAGCGATATATAGATATGGCGGCTATTTCCAGGATATCGGTGATGATGAAAAAGCCATGGAACACTACGAAAAGGCTGAACCGGTATTACTTGAGTGTGATGAAAAACACATGCTCTCTGAAATTTATGCATCGATCGCCGACATAAAGATCAAGGATAAAGACCCGGAAGCTGTGAAGCTTGCGGAAAAAAGTCTGAAGTACGGTATCGAAACCAAGATCAAGAATACTGAAGTACGCGCGATGAGAATGTTAGGTCGCGCACAAGCCATGGTTGGTGAGGATCCTTCAGAAGGCATAAAAAACATCAAACGTTCGATCGCCATCTCTAAAGATATCAATGCTCTAACACAAATGGCACACAGTCTTTTTGCGCTCGGAGAGGTGCTCCTTGAAAACAATAAACCTGACGAGGCACTTGAGTATTTAAGACAAGCAAAAAAATATTATACAGATTTCAATACACCCTTGTGGTTGGAACAAACTGATTCCCTGATTAAAAAAATATCATGAGCGTTTTTGCTCACTTTCACTCGTCATAAAATATTGTGAATTGGTTAAAGAAATATTATCCGATAATATTGTGCTTTTTTCCGTTAATAATCTATATCATCACTGCTTCCCGAACCCTTCCCTGGGGCGATGGCGCAGAATTTTATATAGCTGTACGAACCCTCGGTATCCCGCATCCATCAGGATATCCATTATTCATACTCATTAATCGCTTACTCTATCTTCTCAATACATCACCCTTGTTTTTAAATTCGCTCCCCGGCATTTTTACATGTATAGCTGTTCTTTTTCTCTATCTCATTATTTTCAGGCTTACCGAGGACCGTCTTGTATCGATCATCTTACCATTGTTCTTTGCATTTGGTCAAGAGATCTGGCTTCAATCAGTCGCGGCTGAAATATATACCCTGAACTTATTTTTCTTTGTTTTTATGATCTATCTGTTGACGAACGGTTCTACGAACAAAAGGTTCATGCCCCTGCTTTTCTTTGTCTCGGGTCTTGCCCTTACTAATCACCTTACTAGTTTGCTATACATTATGCCGATTCTTATATTTGTTTTCCTGCAAAAGAGAAAATCGATACGCTATTTACCCCTGGCACTCATCCCGTTGACTATTTATATTTATTTCCCGGTTCGTTCTCTGACCAACCCAATACTCGATCTTTTTAATCCGGAAAATCTTGGACAATTTATTAACTATGCTTCGGGCAAAGCTTTTTATTACCGTACATTGTTCTTTTCCGGACGATATATTATCGAGCAACTACGGCAATTCCTGTATGCCTCGTGGCGACAATTTCTAATTTTAATACCCCTGGGATTCTATGGTATTTTTCTTACCAAAGATAAGCGACTCAGAAGCCTTTTTATCATTATGCTAATTCTCGTTTTCGGTTACTCATTATTATATAATATCCCGGATAAACAGGGCTATTTTCTACCATTTTATGCGCTGTGGCTGATCTTCATTGCACTGGCTTTATCAAAAATAATCCCCAGGTGTTTTAAGATCGTTTTACTTATTTTTCCGATGATCAGTATATTGGTAAATTATCGGTTATGCGATCTATCACAAGAATCATCACTCGATGACCTTTGCACTTCAATATACGAAAGCTCGCAGAACAATTCGATCATCATCAGTGATGATTATTTTGTCTTTTGTGGGCTTTTGAATAAAGAACTCGATGAGCAGAAACAAATAATTCCGGTCTCACAATTTTATCTAAAGATGGATTGGTATGCGGATCAGCTAAAGAATAATTATCAGGAGTTGAATATCAGTAAAAAAATCCATGACATTTTGGAGGAATGCAACGAGAAGCTAGCAACTGTTCATGGTGAAACCTATGGTGCTTTAAGCAAAGAGTACTGCTATCAGGTCCAGCGTGAAATTGTAAATGCCAACATCGATAAAATGCCGATTTATTTTTTTATATATGATGATGCATCCTGGCCCAAATCCTGGTTTGAATTTTATCTTGAGGATCGTGGTCTTTTTTACAGATTTCATCGTGAGCTAATAGTGAATAGTGATTATCTTTTAAATTTTCCTAAGCCTGAAAAATATCAGGTAGACAAGCTAATCAATACTGATGCAATAACTGTCGCCAAGAAGTTTGCTGCTGCATATAATCGCCGGGCTATTATCCGCTTCCAACTAAAACAATCAGGCACAGCAATTTCCGATTTTAATAAAGCACTGGAATATTATCCGGCTTATTCTCAGGTCCTTTCCAACCTCGGTCTGGCATATTTAAGCATGGGTGACACCTTAAAGACCGTCAAGGCATGGCAAAAATACCTCGAGGTCACTCAACCGGGTCCCCAATATAACCGCATTAAATCATGGTATAACCAGCTAACCAAACCTTGACACACCAGAAATATCACCTATAATAATATAGATAAAGCGTATATACAGGAGGTATAAATGAAAAAATATACGATCATAATATTTTTATTACTGCTGGCTCCATTTTTTGTCAGGGGTTCTCATGTTTTTGTCTGGAACTTTGATGTGCTCGATATTTTCTATGATGCACAAGTAGGCGCTTCTATTGATTGTTCTTATTGGATCGAGCAAACCCTGGCGGCCAACGGACACACCTATGTCACGGGTACTACTCTGCCAACGGATCTAAGTTCCTATGATGTGGTGATCGTCACACTCGGCTTTTTCCGCTGCTGAGGCGATAATCAAGATATTGCTTCGGCGGAGCAATCAAGATTAATAAGCTTCCTTGATACAGGTAAGGGGCTTTATATCGAAGGTACTGATTTTGGTTATGATAATAGTACTACCGCACTCTATCAAAGATTCGGATGTTCATATATGGGTGATGGTAGTCCAAGCACCACTGGTAATGTGCAGTATGTTAATGGACAGAGTGGTTCATTTGCAGATGCTTTGTCATATGACTATTTATATCAGCAGCTCGTTGATAATTATGTCGATATAATAGGTTCGACCGGTGGGACGCTGTTCTTCAGGTCCCAGGATAACCAGGGAAGAGCTGTTAATTATAATGGTCCGAGTAATACACAACGAGCTATTCATTCAGCAGTCGTTTTCGGCGCACTGCGCAACGGTACTGATACAAAGATCACATTGATGGATATTTATATGAACTACCTCACTGAAATCATCGGTATCGAAGAGATGACGAGTGAATATATCAGCAATGTTACAGTATCACCAAACCCAGCCTCAAGAAATGCAAATGTCAGATTCAACGTGGTAAAACCGGGTAATGTAAAAGTTACGGTATACAATATTGCAGGACAAAAAGTTCGGCAACTCGTTGACAATACCATGACTCAGGGCGTTCAAACCTTATCCTGGAATGGCCTTGATGAATCTGGTCGAGAAGTGGCAAGCGGCAGTTATATTATTGAAATCAATACACCATCAGAAAAAATAAATAAAATGCTCGTTTTTGTGAAATAAACGGTTTAGCATAAAATATCCTCCCCCTCGCAGGTGCAAGTCTGCGAGGGGTTTTTATCTTGCCCCAATCCCCCTCTGCCTGCCCGGTTAAACCGGGGAATCTAGCCTTATCACTGGATTGTCCAGTTAAGCTGGACAATGACAAATTATTATAAATGCTTACCTTGACATTATTTATCCACAACAGTATAATCATTTATAAACGGGAATAATAATGAAAAAAATCTGTACCATCACCCTTTTTATTGTGATTTTCATTCTAAATTGTGGTCCTGAAGACCTCACTGAACTCCACGTTGATATCGCGGTGCATCCTGAGGGTGGTGAATATGTCGAGGAGCTCATCTGTATTATTATCGGTTGTCTTTACGATGAAGATGATGTGACACCGATCACCATCGAATTCCAGTGGTGGGTTTCTGACACCCTACAGACTGTCGAGGAAATGGTCCTGGCCGACACCTACACTTTTACTAGACCTGAATATGAAGAAAGAAACTGTTCGCTCTTTTTAGAACCTGGTTACTATTTTCTGGGTTATTGGTGGATGGAAATTCTCTGGACTGATGAAGACAGCACACCTCACCACCTGGTAACTGACAAAGCACTATGTACTGCAGGGACTGGTGACCCATTTTCCCTACAGCCTGAGATTAAATTCCGCCACAACTATTGATTATAGTATTAAAAAATTCCCACTAAAAATATGTACCGCATCTAAGTTGACAATAGACGCTTCCCGTCTATAATCACCAATATGCAAATACCCCTTTTGCGGCTACCCCAGATCAAACAGGACAACACAAAGGGTTTCCTGTTCGCGCTTGCTGGTACGATACTCGTTTCGACGAATTACGTCACCGCAAAGCATGGCTTGAGAGGTTTCAATCCATACACGTTCAGCATGATATGGACAATCGCGGCTACTTGCTACTCTTTCATAATTATAGTACTCAGCGGTCGGATAAGAGAACTTATCCTTCCTCGCCATCTTATCCTGCGTATGGTTGCGTTAGGTTTCGCAACCGGCATAGGAATGATACTCGGGTGGGCAGGACTAGCTCTTCTCGACCCATCCTTTGCATCCTTTCTCTGGCGGTTTGCGCCAGCGCTGACAATAATCGCAAGTTATGTGGCGCTTCGTGAGAGAATGAGTGCGTGGGAGATTTTCCCGTTTGTTATCATGCTCATAGGTGGCGTGATCAGTACTATCGGTGTGTGGCATGCTGTTGGAACGGGTGTCGTGCTTACGTTTCTTGCATGTGTCACTGTGGCGATACAGATGCTCCTTGCCAAGAAAAGCATCACCGATCTACACCCCAACACGCTGGTATTTTATCGTGTGGCCGGAGCCGCTTCAATTATTACACTGTACATTCTTTTGATTCATAAGGTTGAATTCTCGGGAGATATTTCACACTGGGCTGCTACACTTTCCGGTGCTTTTCTCGGACCATGTTGCAGTTTCCTGCTTACATTCCGGTCATACCGCTACTGGTCGCTTTCACGCTCCAGCATCGTTCTCACGATTCAACCGCTCTTTGTTCTGCCGATGTCGTATATTGCGTTTAGCCAGATACCAACAGTACTCCAGCTTATTGGCGGTGCAATCATACTTGCTGGCGCGCTGTGGCTTGCAGAATTACACAAAAGATGGGATTAAAATAAAGCTATATGGATTCATTTATGGAAGATTCGTGCAAAATGGACTCCATAGGCTATGAGTCCGTGATTCTGCTTCATTGACTAAATCATAAAATTCAATATAATTACGATGAAAAAGATTTTCATCGCGAAAGTAGTGCCTAGTGTCTGCTGTTTAGGGGGTGTCCCCCTGAACAAGGTTCCGTATGCTCAAGGATACGTTAATAGAAGACGGAACGTAACTGACGTTTGAGATCGTGACGCGCAAAGTTAGTGAGCGTGAAACGGGGGATTAAAGGCATCCGAAAAAGTTTTGATGCCTTTTCAAAAGTTTTTTGGATAAAAGGGGGTGTCCCCCT
>Ga0315553_10000316_pt1 | contig 44834 bp, 41 predicted proteins | sample SalMarSW160140MG_FD_203099 | JGI IMG/M metagenome (GOLD analysis project Ga0315553, IMG submission 203099) | Salt marsh sediment microbial communities from the Plum Island Ecosystem LTER, Massachusetts, United States - Salt Marsh Sediment SW1601-40 ...
ACCGCCGGCATGGCGATCGATGCGGCGGGCGGCGATGTCATCACCCGCCTTGCCGAGATCGCCACCGCCGACCCGGCCTCGCCGCTCTTCGGCGCGGGCAACGCTGGCGTCGTCGCGCGCGACGGCAAGCTGCACCGCAGCGACGACGAGACCCGGGGCGAAAGCTATGCCGACATCCTCGCGCGTGCCGGACTGACGCATGTCGAAGGCACCGGCAAAGGGAGCCGTAACCCGGCCGTGGCGGAGGAGTATGCGATGCAGTCGCACGGCGCGGTCTTCGCCGAGGTGAAGGTCGATCCGGATCTCGGCCAGGTCCGCGTCACGCGCCTGGTCGGCGCCTTCGCCGCCGGACGGATCATCAATCCGCGGCTGGCGCGAAGCCAGCTTTACGGCGGCATGATCTGGGGCGTCTCCTTCGCGCTCAACGAAGCGGCGATCGTCGACAAGCGCAGCGGCAGGATCGTGAACGCCGATCTCGGCGAATACCACGTACCGGTGAATGCCGACGTGCCGTCACTCGAAGCGCTGCTCATTCATGAGGACGACGTTCATGTGAACGCGCTCGGCATCAAGGGCGTCGGCGAGATCGGCATCACAGGGACGGCAGGAGCGATCGCAAACGCGATCTGGCATGCGACCGGGATACGGGTCCGTCGGTTTCCGGTGAGGATCGAGGACCTGATAGTGCCAGCAGCAAGCGCCGCAGCGTAGCGCGATCAATCCGGCTTGGAGAGAAGCCGCATGACGGTGCCCATGTCGGCAACCTTGTCGAGGGCGGATGCGGCGTCTTCCAGCTCCTGCGCCTTGGCCTTGCCGGCAAACTCGGTGGCGGCAGCCAAGAAGCGCTCGTGGATCAGCTCGGGGCTGGCGGGAATGACGTTGCGAAGCGATCGCGCAAGCACCTTCCCGTCCTTCAGGGTGACCGTGATCGCCGCCCCCTGCTCCGCCGGATAGGCGGCCGTCAACTCGTCGTCGGGCTCCATCTGGATCAATCCGGCAAGGCGGATAAGCGCCGGCTCGTCGAGCGCGCGGTAGGAGCTCTCGTCGATCATGCCGCGAAGCAGCGCGCTCGCCACAGCATATTGGATGCTCATCTTCGCCTGCAGCACGCGCTCAAACGGTCCCGCATGATCGCAGCCGGGATAGGCACGCGCGGCCTCGGTGACGCGCAGCTTCACGGAGCTGATCGCGTCGGGATCGAGACGCTCCTCGCGGGCGAGCTCCAGCGCCGCCTGGCAGGGCGTCTGCGCGAAATTGCAGACCGGCGCCGCCTTGAAATAGACAGACATGATCTCCGGCTCCGCACCGTCAAAGAGCGTCACGTCCGGCACCGTGCGATCCGGCCGATAGGCCCTGACGAGGCCAGCATCGCCGTCGAGCGCAAGCGCGGCCCCGCGCGCTCCCGCCATAGCAAGGCGAGCCGCCCGTATGCCGCTCGAGGCGGCGTGGCCGGGATGGAAGAACATCTCGTCTGAACCGGTGTAAGGCCACTGATTGAGCCCACCGGTCATGTTCGACGCGAAAGCGATCGCGCTCGCGATCTGCTCTTCGTCAAGCTGCAGCAAAGTGCCGATCGCCGCGGCCGCCGCGATCGGACCTGTGTAGCCGGTCGGGCGGAACATCTTGCTGAACACGGGATTGACGATGGCGCGTCCGATCTTCGCACCGACCTCGTATCCGACGACCGCCGCCTGAGCGAACGCAGCCCCGGAAATCGCGTGGTCCTCCGCCATGGCCAGAAGCGCCGGCAAGACGGCGACGCCAAGGTGGCTGACCGCACTGGCGTGCATGTCTTCGCGCACCAGGCCATGACCGGCGACCGCATTGGCAAACGCCGCATCGCCGGCGAAGGCTCGACGCGAGGTCCCGACGATCGTGCAGCGGCCCTCGCCTTCCGCCAGAGCCGCCGCCTGACGCGCCCAGGGCAAGGTGCGGGACTCCAGCGCGCAAGAGAGGAAATCGAGAAGGCAGAGCCGCAGCTTCTCTTTCGTCTTCGGCGCCAGGGGAGCCTGTCGGTCCGCCTGGGCCGCTTCGGCGATCCGCAACGCGAGCGGGACGCTGGACTCGGTGAAGTCAGCTTTCTTTGCAGCGACTGTCATGGCATTTGTTCCCTTGCACGGTTCGCCCGTGACGTTCCCCGGCCTCGCATCGAGGCACGCGATATCGACCCCGCCGTCGGCGGAGGTGAACAACACGGCACTATCGGACGGGAGAGAGCCCGCGGCGATGCCGATCGGGCTATATCAGACCTACCTGTTCCGTCACTTTGCCGACGCATGTTCAGCAGGAAGCGGGAAAGCAGACCGTGCCTGCTCCCTGAGCATTCGGCTTACGACCCGAGTGGCGACGCTCATCGGACGCTGAGTCGACGTCGCCAAGATCAACTGACGGGGAATGACCGGATCGACGATCGGCCATGAGCGTATCCGCCCGGTTCCCAAGAGATGCTGGGCGGCGGTCTCGGACAATATCGTGTAGCCCGCGCCCTGCTCGACCAAGCTCAAGGTGGTCGTCATGGCCTCGACCTCGAGCTCGATCTTCGGGGTCACCCCGAGCTTGGCCAGGACCTCGTCCACAACAACGCGGAGACCGTGCGGCTGCGCCGGGAGGATCAACGGGATCTCGCCAAGATCCGTGGCCGCCACGACCATGTTGCCGACATTGGCCGGGTCGCTCGTCGGCCCTAGCAGGACCAGCTCGTCGGCAAAGAGCGGCTCGGCTGCAAGCGTAGGGCGGCGTGGCGCATCATAGACGATTCCGATGTCGATGCGGCCGGTCGAAAGCCACTCCGCCACATGGCCGCTGAAACCCTCCATCATGTGGAGATGAATATCGGGATACTCCGCGCGGCAGCGGCGGACGAGCGCGGTCGTCAGAACCCATCCGATCGACGGGGGCATCGCGATGACCACGGTGCCGCGCGGCGCCGAGCGCGTCGCGGCAATCTCCGAGCGCGCCTGCTGAAGCGAATCCATGGCGGAGCGGGCGTGGACGACCAGGCGCTTGCCCTCCTCCGACAACACCGTGCCACGACCGTTCCGATAAAAGAGCTCCACGCCGAGCTCGGCTTCGAGGCGTTTGATCTGGCGGCTGATCACCGGCTGCGCGACCGACATCAGCACGGCGGCCTTGGAAAGGCTGCCCACATCGGCAACCGACAGGAAATAAGAGAGTTGTTTCAGGGTCATGGCGCTCTTCGCAGCGCAACGACCCGCGCGGCCGTTGCGGCCGTTACCGTTACCATTTCGGCAGAGTATTCCTGCTTTCCGCCGTGCTCAAGGGCCAGGCAGACCCGCCGGATGCGGCCGCTTGTAGGCGCTAGCGCTGAACGAACGGATCGGGACCTTGCCGACCGTGTCGATCCACACGCTCTTCTCCTGCAGGTATTCGCGGATCGCGCTCATCCCGTTCTCGCGGCCGATGCCGGAGCGCTTGTAGCCTCCGAAAGGCGACATGTAGCTGACGGCGCGATAGGAATTGACCCAGACCGTCCCCGCCTCAAGCCGCTCGGCCATGGAGAACGCGGTTCCGATGTTCTGCGTCCAGACGCCGGCCGCGAGCCCGTACTGGGTGTCGTTGGCGATCGCCACGGCCTCGTCGGCGTCGCCGAACGGAATGATCGAAAGGACCGGCCCGAAAACCTCTTCCCGCGCGATGCGCATGTCCGGCTTCACGTCCGTGAAGACGGTCGGCTCGACAAACCATCCGTTGCCGCATTCCGGCCGCGTGGCGGGCGCGCCGCCAAGAACGCAATGCGCGCCCTCGCCTTTCGCGATCCCGATATAGTCGAGCACCTTCGCGAGCTGCGGCTTCGTGGTGACCGCGCCGACCTGGGTCTCATCGAGCGACGGGTCGCCCATGCGCGCGGTGGCCGCCAGCGAAACGAGCTTGTTGACGAACGCGTCGTGAATCGAGCGCTCGACCAGCACGCGGGAGCCGGCAATGCAGGTCTGACCCGTCGCCGCAAAGATGCCGGCGACGGCGCCCCTCACGGCATCGTCCAGCGAGGCATCGGCAAACACGATGTTGGCGGACTTCCCTCCGAGCTCGAGCGTCGCCCGCTTGATGCCGCGGGAGGCGATCTCATACACCCCCTGCCCGGTCCGGTCGCCGCCGGTAAAGGCGACCTTGGCGACGTTCGGATGCGAAACGAGGTGCTCGCCGATCTCCGCGCCGAAGCCGGTGACGATATTGACAACGCCCGGCGGAAATCCCGCCTCCTCAAACAGCGGAGCGAGCTCGAGCGCTGAAACCGAAGAGAACTCCGACGGCTTCCAAACGACTGTGTTGCCCGCAGCGAGCGCCGGCGCGAGCTTCCAGGTCGCGAGCATCAACGGGGAATTCCAGGGGGTGATCGCGGCAACGACGCCGAGCGGCTCCTCGCGGGTGAAGTTGAACATCCCCGGCTTGTCGATCGGGATCACTCGCCCTTCGATCTTGTCCGCGAGTCCGCCGAAATAGTAGAACCACTCGGGTATGTAGCGCAGCTGCGTGCGCATCTCCTTGATCAGTTTGCCGTTGTCGCGCGTCTCGATCAGCGCCAGACGATCGGCTTCGCGCGCGATCAGATCACCGAGCCGTCTGAGCAACGCGCCGCGCGCCGACGCGCTGATCCCGCGCCAATCCGGATGACGAAACGCTGCGTGACCAGCGGACACGGCGCGATCAATATCTTCGGTTCCCGCCCTCGGCAGCACCGCCCAGGGGCCGCCGAGATAGGGATTGTCGGTTTGGAAAGTCTCGCCGCCGGCAGCGGCGCACCACTTGCCGCCGATCAGCATTTCGTAGCTGCGCATTTCGCCCATTCCGCCCTCAAGTCGTCATGACGATCGAGCGCCCGTGGCGGTCACTTGTTCGCCGCGTCGACCTCGGCGAAAGCCTCGCGCACGATGCGGAACGAATCGACGCCCGCGGGCACACCGCAGTAGATCGCCACCTGCAACAGCACCTCGCGGATCTCGTCCCGTGTGACGCCGTTCTTCAAGGCGCCCTTCGCGTGCATCTTCAGTTCGTGGGGACGGTTCAACGCACTCAGCATCGCGATGTTCAGCATGCTCCGCGTCTTGCGGGACAGGCCCTCGCGGCCCCACACGGCGCCCCAGCAATACTCGGTCACGAGCTCCTGCATCGGCCGATTGAAGTCGTCCGATGCAGCGAAAGACTTCTCCACGAACTCGGCGCCCAGGACGCTTTTGCGGATATCCAACCCGCGATCGAAAACCTCTTTGCTCATCATGATCTCCTGAATAGGCGCTGGCTGCGGACAGAGCGCGTTTGAGAAGGCATGCGGGTCGCGTGACTCATCCTTTGATTTCGACGCCGGCCCATTCCTCCACGACCCGCGCGATCGAAGTAAAATCGGAGCTTGCCCCGAATTTCGCGTTGGTGACCGCAAGCATCTGGCGGACGGCCGAGCCGGCGACCATGGGCACGCCCATGGCCTCCGCTTCATCGATGCACAGGCGGACATCCTTATAGGAAAGGCCCGTCGCGAAACCGAAATCGAACGTGCGCCCCAAGACGGAGCGCGGGAACTTGTCCTGCGTGGCGCTGTTGCGCCCGCTGCTGGCATTGATGATATCGAGCAGCACCTTCGGATCGATGCCGGCTTTGACGCCCATGACCATCGCTTCGGAGGTCACGACAAGGGCGGAGGCCGCGAGAAGATTGTTAGCGAGCTTCGCCACCTGCGCCAGACCGGCTTTCTCGCCGACGAAGAACAGCCGGCCGAAGTTCTCGAGCAGCGGGACTGCTGTATCCGTGCTCGCCTTCGGTCCGGAGACCATTATCGCGAGCTTGCCGTCGCGCGCGCCGGCAAGGCCGCCGCTGACCGGCGCGTCGATCCACGCGACCCCGTGTCCTTCAAGGCCCTTCGCAACACGCGTCGCCATGCCGGGCCCGGTCGTCGAAAGGTCGATGATGGTTTTGACGCGGCCGCCTTGCGCGAGTCCCTCTGCCCCGAGGACAACTTGGTGGACGATATCGGGCGTCGGCAAGCTGATACAGACGGTCTCTGCGTTGTCGCCGACGTCCTTGGACGACGACGACGATTCCGCGCCGAGCTTGACGAGCTCCTCCACCGCCGCAGGGTTGGTGTCGAAGACCTTGAGCTTGTAGCCCGCGGCAAGAAGGCGGGCAGACATGAGCTTGCCCATGCGGCCAGTGCCAATGAAGCCGACGACGGTGCCCGACATTCGCTTGTGTCCTGGAGGTCTATTTGCCCGAGATGCGAGCAGAAGCTGCCTGAGCCATCACTAGTCCGGCCGTTTTCAAGCCACACCGTCCATTTCGGCTATATCAGAAATAGCTCCATCCGCCCTTCGCCAGCGTAAGTGAGGACTCGCCTAAACGAAGCTCATGTGTCTCGGGACGTAACGATACGACTCGGGCTTCTCCCGCGTGATGTGGCCGATGCCCGGGAAGGGGAAATGGTAGCCAAGCAGCGTCATCTTCTCCGTCTCCGCCATGTCGAAGACCTTCAGGCGCGACTGAACGGCCTGCTTGGAATCCGTGTCGTAGAGGTACTCCCAGCGCGGATTGGGGAAGAGCAGCGCATAGTGGTGGCAAATGTCGCCGAGGTTCAGGAACGTCTCGCCGCCCGACTCGATGATGAACGTCGTATGGCCGACCGTGTGACCCGGCGTCCACATCGAAGAGATACCGGGCAGAACCTCCCCGTCTTCCTCGATGAAATTCAGTCGGTCGCGGTAGGGAAGAATGTTCTTGCGCGCGCCTTTGACGAAGGTGCCCGCTCCTTCGTCGTCGAGCTTGCTCTCGTCCGTCCAGAAATCGAAGTCGCGCTTCGACATGAACAGCTCGGCCTTCGGGTAGACCTTGTTTCCCTCGATATCGGTGAGACCCCAGGCGTGATCGGGATGCGCATGGGTCAGAATGACAACGTCGATGTCTTCGGGGCGAATTCCCGCCGCCGCCAGATTCTTGAGAAGCTGCCCTGAATCCGTGCCGAACATCGGCACCGGGCCGAAGCCCGTGTCGAAGAGCACCAGCTTGTCGCCGGTGTCCAAGACCAGAGAATTCTCCTGCAGAACCATCGGAGCGTTCGGCAGGAACTCGCGGTCGAGCGTTCGCAACACCTGTTCCTCGGGCGCTTCCGGGAACTCGCCGGTCGCGCTCTCGAAGGTGAGCTCACCGTCGGAGACGACCGCAGCGACGAAGTCGCCGATCTTGAACCTGTACCACGCGGCCGGTTTCTCATGAGGCATGCGCTTGCTTGCCATCGTTATGTCTCCTCCGTTTCCGCGGCGGCCTGGCTGCGACTGTCGGAGACAGCCGGCCGCGGCGTTCTCTTGGGTATCGCCACGTTTCGCCCTGCCGGCGGCCAACTATGGAGGATTTGCGGCCTAACATTTGGCTATATCAGAAATAGCCAAGGAGTACGAGAAGAGACCGCGTTCCAAGCGCCATGTGCCCTCTCTACAGAGCCAGAAAGCGCGCAAAGCCGCCGCCCGGCGAGCCTTGATAGCCATACCAGAATTCACTCGATGCCAGAAGCGGACGCCCTGGCTGTGATTCACCGAATCCGCTGCGGTCGCACAAGATTCTTCTTTTCTTACAAATAGTTATGTACCTCTTGGCAAAAATGATCACGGCCAGAGCGACCGCCAGCTTCTCAGGTATCGGTAACATTCCCTGTTGCAAGGGTACGGCGCTCCGTGGGAAGACAATCAACAACGACAACTCTGCCGCACGCGGCAGTCTAACCGCATCGAGTTCATCAGGAACTTGGGGAGGGAGATCGATGAAAACCGTTCTTACCGGCGCCGTTGCTACGACGCTTCTTTCACTCGTTTCCACGGCAAGCATTGCGCAGGATGAGCCAATTCTCATCGGCCTGATCGCCGGCACCACCGGCGCCTACGGGTCGACCGGCGTCGCCGTCGTCAACGGCGCGCAGATGGCCGTCGATGAGCTCAACGCCAACGGCGGTGTGCTCGGCCGTCAGATCAAACTCGATGCCCATAACGACAACGCCGACGCCACCTTGTCGGGCCAGCTCTTCGCAAAGCTGGTGAGCGACGGCGCGGTCGCCATCGCCGGTTCGCCGGACACAGGGCCGGTCACGGCCGAGCTGGCCCAGCGCCACAAGACCCCGAACATCGGCGTCGTCGATGACGGCGGCCTCACGATCTACAAGGACGGCCCTGAGGCTCCGCCCAATCCATGGTCCTTCAGCTTCGGACTCAACACTTTCGCCTGGGGCGAGAAGATCGGCGAATACGCCTTGAAGAACTGCCCGGGCGGACTTGCCGTGCTGCACGACCCCACGACCTACGGCGAAGGCGGCTTCTTTGGGATCAAGCTGGCCTACGATGCCGCCGGCGAGAAGATCGCCGTCAACGAGACGATCACCGAGAACTGGTCGACGGGCGCGACCGCCGGCCTGATGCCGCAAGTCACCGCGCTCAAGGACAAGGGCATCAAGTGCGTCGACGTGTGGCTGACACCGCAGGACCAGGCCGCCTTCGTCCAGGACCTTCGTGCCGCGAATTACGAGATGACGGTCTTCGGCAATGACGAGACCAACGCCGACGACACCTTCGCCAGCCTGGCAGGGGATCTTGCCGATGGAATGATCACCGCCGCGCTGACATCGGGGCTGCATCCGAGCCCCGAGCTGGTTGCCTTCCGCGAAGCCTACAAGAAGCAGTTCGACCTTGAGTCCACGCCGTTCGCCGAGACCAGCTACGACAGCATCAAGATGTTTGCCAAGGTCATGGAGAGCGCTCCCTCCCTTGAGCCGGACGATCTTCGCATGCAGCTGGAGAAGACCCAGGGATACCAGGGCATCACCGGCACACTGGGCTTCAGCGAAAAGGACCACATCACCATCACCAAGGACCAGATTTCTCTCGTCAAATACGATACGGCGTCCAAGAGCTGGGTCGAGGTGATGGAATAAGGCCATCGGGCCAAGTTGATGTTCCATGCGACGTGCGGGCGGCTCTACCGCCCGCACATCGGGTTCGAAGCGCCGCTTCTTCTTTCAAGAATGGTAGTTGCGCGCTCGCAAAGGGAAAGGCTTGACGGCCGCTTCTTGCTGCCCACTACCTGACGGTCGCGCATCCGGCGGCAGCTGGCGCCTCAGGGGCAAGTGATCCGCCCCGAACTTGTCTACCGCTCTGCCGCGCGACAGTTCCGGCGGCGATGCGTGAGGGATGGCTTCGTTGCTTCAATTCATTCTCAGCGGACTGGCAATCGGCTCGATATACGGGTTGATCGGGATGGCGTTGGCCATCTCTTTCTACGTGACGCGCGTCATCAATTTCGCCCAGGGCCAGATGATGATGGTGGCGATCATGATAACGGCCGCCATCTTCGCCGCCGGCTACTCGCCATGGCTTGCCGTCATCGCCGGGCTGCTCTCAGCCTGCGTGATCGCGGTGCTCTCCTATCTGATCGCTGTCCGGCCCATCATTGCCTTCAACCGCTTCAGCTTCGGCTGGCTCGTCAGCACGCTGGGTTTCGCCGTAGCGGTGGAAAATGCGGCAGCCTACATCTGGGGCCCGACGTCGCGGGCGTTTCCTCAGATGCTGAACGAGACCAGCGTCTCGTTCTTCAACGCGGTTCTGACCGAGCAGCAGATCCTGGCGATCGCGGTCGCGGCGCTCTTCACCGCCGCTTTCGAGATCGTGCGCAGACATACCCTTTTCGGGAAGCTCGGCATGGCGATCGCGGCGGACCCTGAAATGGCGTCCGCGATCGGTGCGAACACGACCGTCTTCGCCATCGCGGCTTTCGCGATATCCGGGCTTTTCGCCGGGGTCGCCGGAGTGCTGATCGGCCCAAACACCTTTGCCAATCCCTACCTCGGCAGCACCTACGGCATCTTCGGCTTCATCGCCATGATGATCGGCGGCGGCACCGAAAAGCCGTCGGCGGCGATGTTCGGCGGGCTGCTTCTCGGCATTTTGTCGGAAGGCGCCAACACGCTGATCAATTCGCAGGCCTCCGACTGGTTTCCGTTCCTTGTGCTGGTGATCATCCTGATCGTCACGCCGAGAGGCCTGTTCAGCTCGGGAAGTCCGCTGATGCGCATCCCCGGTTTGTCGCGCAGCGCCGAGTAACCCGATGTCGGGCAAGGCCATCGCACAACGATCCGGATCCAGCCTCGCCACCGGCCATCTGTGGCGGATGCGAAGCTTCGCCTTTGTCGTGGTCTACCTCGCGTTCACCCTCGTCATCGCCCGCTCGTCGCTGACCGTACAGAGCCTGGTCCTCGTCGCCGCCGTCTTCGGCGTCTTGGCCATAAGCCTCGACCTCGTTGCGGGAATGCTCGGGCTCTACTCGCTCGGGCAAGGCGGCTTCTTTGGGATCGGGGCCTATCTGACCACCCTCGTGGCAGCGAAATACGACGTGAACGTCTTCTATCTGCTGCCGGCCGTTCTCGTCGCTGCCGGGCTTACGGGTGCGATCGTCGGCGCTACGTCGCTTCGCGTCGGAGGCCTTTATTTCGCCATCACGACATTCGTCTTCACGCTGGTCCTGACCGTGATGGCAATCGACTTCCCGGAGATCACCGGCGGCACGCAAGGTGTGCTCGGCCCGTTGTTTCCCGACTTTCCGAAATTTGCGCGGCCGCTCGGGGCATCAGTCGCATGGTGCATCATGTTGGCGCTTCTCATCGCCATCGGCCTGGTCTGGAACATCCGCAATTCGCCGCTCTATCCTGTCCTGCTCTCCATCCGCGACGCGGAGCCGTTCGCCGAAGCGGCCGGAATTCGCACCGCCAGCATCAAGGTCGGGATATTCGCCCTTTCGGCAGCAATGGCGGGCGGCGCCGGATGGCTATTCTCGTTTCTGGGCGTGGTCTCGCCCAGCCAATTCAACTGGGCGGTTTCGCTGAACATCCTCGTCATGGTGCTTGTCGGCGGGATCAACACCACGTTCGGACCGGTGATCGGCGCCGTGTTCGTCTCCATGTTCCCCGCCGTCGTCAACATCAATCCGTGGCTGCAGGAGATCCTCTACGGGGCCTTGTCGATCCTTGCCATCACGACCTTTCCCGAAGGGATAGCGGGCCTCGCCAGGCGGCTCGAGCTCTCATCCAGGCGATCGGCTGGAGACGCCGACCGGTCCGAGCCGGCCGCCACGCTTGACGAAACGGCCGAGAGACAAACGGCGGGGCCGAGTGAGGGACGGCCGCACGAGGCGACAGCTGCCGACTCGGAGGTGATCGTCGAATGCCGCGGCATCGAGTTCGGCTACGGCGTGGGACCCAAGGTGTTGCACGGAGTGAATCTCGCGGTGAGGCGCGGGCATATTCACGGGCTGATCGGCCCCAACGGCTCCGGCAAGACCACGCTCGCCAATATCATCGCCGGCCGCCTGCATCAGCAGGCGGGGACCACGCTCCTAAAAGGAAAGACGGTGGACGGGCTTGCGCCGAGCGCGCGGGCGCAGCTCGGATTGCGCCGGACGTTTCAGGCGGCGCAGCTCGTGCGCGAGCTGCCGACAAGTCGAAACGTCCTGGTGGGGTTGTTCGATCGCATGTCGGGGATCATCTCCCGAGCCGCGTTCTGGCCGCTGCTTCCCTCCGGCCGGCGTGACGGCGCCCGGATGGAGGAGCGCGCGGAGCGGGAGCTTCGCGCGGTCGGCGCCGGGAACTGGACGAAGCGCCGGGTTGGCGACATCCCACATGGAATCGAGCAGCTGACGCAATTGGCATCGGTGACCGTGGCCGAACCGGATGTCATCATCCTCGACGAGCCGGCGACCGGATTGTCGATGTCGGAGGTCGATCACCTGGCGCGCGTTCTGGCGCGAATCAAGGCGCAGGGTGTCACGATGATCATCATCGAGCACCAGACCCGCTTTCTGTTTCCGCTTTGCGACCGGGTGACCGTTCTCAACGCGGGTGAAGTGATCCTGACCGGCTCGGCCGACGAGGTCCGCGCCGACCCGGTGGTCAGACAGGTGTATTTGGGCGAATGACGAGCACGGCACCTGCCCTACAGATCTCCTCGCTGTTCGCGGGATACGGACGCTTTGATGTCGTTCGCGACATCGCGTTGCGGGTGGACCGAGGCGAAGCGATCGGCCTCTTAGGGCCGAACGGCGCCGGCAAGACCACGATCCTGCGCGCCATCATGGGGCTCGTTCGGCACCGCCGCGGGACGATCCGAGTCGGCGACACCGATGTATCAGCACTTCCGCCGCACCGGATCGCAAGCGGGCTCGCAGCGATCTCTCCCGAGGGACGCCGGCTCTTTGTCGACCAGGCCGTCGAGGACAATCTGATCTTAGGCGCGCTGCATCTCCGCCGCGACAAGCAGCGGGTGCAGGCGTTGCTGGATTCCGTCTACAGCCTGTTTCCTGCGTTGAAGGGCTATCGCCGCCAGCGCGCGTCGCTTCTGAGCGGCGGGGAGCAGCAGATGGTCTCCATCGGCCGCATGCTGATGAGCGACCCGCAGCTCATGCTGCTCGACGAGCCGTCGGATGCGCTAGCTCCCGTTGCGGTAGACACCGTGGTGAAGGGGCTGTTGGAACTGCGCAAGCGTGGCGCGTCGATTCTGCTCGTGGAGCAGCGCGTCGATGTGGCGGTCCGGGTCTGCGACCGCCTCTACATCCTGACGCATGGCGAGATCGCCGAGGAGATGAGTCCCGACGCCGTCAGAGGCGGGGGTGTCGGCATACTCAGAAGATACCTCGGCTGATCACCGCGCCCGCTTGCGATCGTTCTCGACGGGCGCGTTGGTGCTCTCAGGTGCTTTCGCGCTGGACGATATCGAAGCCCAGATTGACCGAGATGCTCTTGTCGCTTCTCCCGCTGATCCGATCGAGCAGGCATTCCGCGCTGCGGCGGCCGATTTCGTATCGCGGCAGGCGAATGGTGGTGACCGACGGGTCGACGTGACGCAAGAGGTCGACGTCGTCGAAACTGGCGATGCCGATCCGTTTCGGCACGGACCAGCCACGGCGGTGGCACTCAAAGACGGCGCCTATGGCGAGCACGTCGCCGGCAAAGAAGACCGCGTCGACTTCCGGCACGCTGCCGACCAGCTGCACCACGGCGTCAGCGCCCGCGGCGAGCCCCGAAGACTGCTCGAGGATGAGGCGGGGGTCGACGGATCTGCCAAGCGCTTCCATTGCGGCAACGTAGCCACGCCGCCGCTCGCTCGCCCGTTCATTGTCCTCCACCGAGAGGCTGACGAAACCGATGGTCTTATAGCCAAGCCGAGCCAGGTGCGTCGTCATCGCCCGTGACGCTTCAAAGTTCGAGTAGCTGACGACGGAATCGAGCGGCTTGTCGGTGAGGTTGCCGTTCTCGACGACGGGAATCTTGGCTTTGCGGATCATCTCCGCCGCGTGACGCGTATGGCTGGTGTTGTGCAGGACGAGCCCGGCGACGCGCTGCGCCAGGAACGCACCGACCAGCTCGTCCTCGTCCGCCAGGCTGTGACCGCTGTCGGCGATCATGAGTTGAAAGTCCTCCTCGGCGAGAACGTCCGAGATGCCCTGGATGGTCTCCGCGAAGAGAGAATTGCGAAGGCTGGGAACAATGAGGCCGACCACGTCCGAGCGTTGCGACGACAGGCTGCGGGCGAGACGGTTGTGGACGTAGCCGGTCTCCTCGACCGCCGACTGCACGCGGCGGCGCATCTTCTCCGACACCCGCTCCGGGTCGTTCAGCGCACGCGACACCGTCATCACGGAGACGCCGGCCTTGCGAGCGACGTCGCGCATGCGCGTTCCGGGAGCCCCCCGCCTGGAACCGTTTGCGTCAGACCGTGCCATTCTTCGAACTCCCGGTTGTTCCGCAGTACCCGCTCTTGTTACTGGTAACGTATGGCGTCCAACCCCTATCGGGCATCATAACGCCGCTGAAATCCAGTGATTTGAATATCGCCCAGGGGCGAGCCTGCGAGCCGGAGGGATATCGATTGATACTTTATACCAAGTTTCTCGCAGCGAAATACGCACTAATACGAGCATTCCCCAACGGGGCCATCGGGCGGCCAACACGCCGTCCCGGTGCCGCCGTGCGAGAATATCGGCGGGGGATGCCGAGGTCCTCCGCGCAGGGGTGCTCCGCGACGGCACCCCGCCGCCGCGACGGCGGTCAGTCGGCCGGATCGAATCCCGCCAGATGCTCCACGCTCTTCATCATCGACGTGAAGTCGGAGTCGCTCCCGAACAGAGAGGCCGTCGTCACCAGCATCTGGCGCGTCGCGCTTCCTATCATCATGGGGATTCCGAGAGCCTCCGCCTCTTCCAGACAGAGACGCACGTCCTTGTAAGAGAGGCCGGTGGTGAAGCCGAAATCGTAAGTGCGCGGCAGGATCGCTCGCGGGAACTTGTCGTCCGTGGCGCTGCTGCGGCCGCTGCTCACATTGAGCACGTCGATCATCGTCTTCAGATCGAGCCCGGCCTTCTCGCCCATGACCGCAGCCTCGCAGGTGACCGCGAGCGACGTCGCCGCTATCAGGTTGTTGGCGAGTTTCATCGTCTGGCCCATGCCGGCCTTCTCGCCGATGATGAACAGCCGCCCGAAAACCTTGAGCAGCCCCTCTATAGCTCCGAACGCCGCCGGCGGCCCAGACACCATGACCGTCAGCGAGCCCTTGCGCGCGCCGGTCACGCCGCCGCTCACCGGTGCGTCAAAAGCAGCGATATTGTTCTCAGCCAGTCGATCGGCGACCAGAGTGGCGGTCCTGGGCCCCGTCGTGGAGAGATCGACGAAGGTATGAATCTTCGAGCCGTGAACGAGCCCGCGTTCGCCGATAGCGACTTCGCGCACGATATCGGGCGCCGGCAGGCTGACGAATACGATTTCGGCCGCATCCGCGACTTCGCGCGGCGAGCCGACTTTCGTAGCCCCGCGCTCGACCAGTGGGGCCACCGCGTCGTCGCGCGTATCGAAGACGACAAGAGAATGCCCTGCCTCGATCAGGCGAGACGACATTGGGCCACCCATGGTGCCCAAACCAATGAAACCGATGAGCGCTTCCGACATCACACTGCCCTTTGGTTGCCACGCCGTCTCGACACGCCGGCCGCGAACCGCATCGTCACCGAGCTAGACGGCTGGGCTCGCGATATCTGCCGGATCCAGCGTATTTGTTAACGGTATCATAACGTATCGGCGAAGCGCGACAAGGCTGATCCACCGCCGATCGCCGACGGTCAGGTCGCAGGCGTCGCCAGCCGCATCAGCGCGCTGGCATCCTCCTGGACGTCGAGCGCCCAGACGCGATCGATCAGCGCCTCGACCTCTTTGCATTCCGGCGCACCATAGGCAGCCAGGCTACGGCACTTCTCCTCAAGGTCCGCGTCGGAGAGAGGCCGCGCGTCGGTGCCCAGCGCGTGCTCGACGATCACCGTCTCGCGTGATCCGTCGCGCCGTTCGGCGAGCACGCGAACGCCTTCCACCGCAATGTCGGGCGCATCGACCACGCCGACCTTCCGCCTGAGGTCTTGGACGCGCGGGTCCGACGCGGCGGCGTCGCTGAATTCCTGCGGGCCGGCGCGTCCGTGGATCAGGCAGACCGCAACCGCATGCTGCGCGCTCACCTGCGCTTCCCGGCCGGTCGCGACGTCGGGCCGGTCGGCCCTTTGGCCCAGGAGCGGATGCCCATAAAGCGTGATCGACTTCAGGTCGTCCGCCGACGCGCCGAGCCGCCTACGCAGCTCGAGACATCCGTCGATCACCGCATTCAGCACAATTCCGCAGGGGTACGGCTTGTGAATGTTCTTCATCACTTCCCAGCGGCTGCCGAGCCCCTCGGTGACCTCGGACATATCCGCCGCGTCCGCCATGACGTTGAAGAAGCCGTAGCGCCCCTCCAGCGGCTGCGCCGACCCGCCGAATCCCTGCTGCCCCAACAACGCCGACAGGAGGCCGTTCTTCGCCGCGTTTCCGACGCCGACGCTCTTCGCCATGAAGCCGAGCGTCTCCACGAGGCCTGACGACTGCGCCGACGCGTTGCCGAGCGCCGCGATCATCTGGCCGAGATCGAGCTCGAGCGCTTTTCCCGCCGCAAGCGTCGCGCCAAAGATCCCGCAGGTCGCGGTGATGTGCCAGCCGCGTCGATAGTGGCTGGGGGAAATCGCGTTCCCGATCCGGCATTCGGCTTCCATGCCCAACGCCAAGGCATGGAGAAGCTCCCGACCCGAAATGCGTTGCCGCTCGCTCAGCGCAAGCAACCCCGGCGCGACCGGGGCTGTGGGATGAATCACCGTGCGGATATGCGTGTCGTCGAAGTCCTGCACGTTCGCGCTGAACGCATTCAGGAAGGACGCCGTCATCGCGTCCGCGCGCTCGGTGCGGCCGATGATCGTCGCCGCTTCCTTGCCGGCGAAGTCCGCCAGAACGCCGAGCGCTATATCCACCGCCTGATCCCGGCATCCCGAAAAGGCGACCGCAAAGAAGTTGAGCAGCGACCGCTTGGCCTGGTGGCGAACCTCGGGCGGCAAATCATCCCAATCGGATTCAACGACGAAGCTCGCCAGCGTCTTTGAGACTTCCTCGCCGACCATCGAGAACTCCACCATGCTCGCGGTTCAGCCACCGAACACGCGGCGGAGCTCTTCGACCTGATCCGCCGTCAGCATTCGGGTGGCGTGCGGCCGCAGCACGACGAGGAGCTTTGCGGTCTCTTCAAGCTCTTCCGCCGCATAGACGGCGGACACGAGGCTCTTGCCGGCAACGACGGGCCCGTGGTTGGCGAGCAGCACCGCGGAATATGCGCCGCCGAGTTGCCGGATCAGCTCGCCGGACTTGGGGTCGCCGGGGCGAACGTAAGGAACGAGCTTCACCTTGCCGACCCGCATGACGACGTAGGGCGTGAGCGGCGGGATGCAGTCGTCGGGATCGAGGTCCGCCAGGCAGGAGAGCGCCGTCGCATAGGTGGAGTGAAGGTGCACGACCGCCCGCGTCTCCGGGCGCGTCTCGTAGAAGGCGCGATGCAGGAACACTTCCTTCGAAGGCGGATCTCCGCTGACGTGACGGCCCTCGCGGTCGAGCTTCGCGATACGCGCCGGGTCGAGGAAGCCCAGGCAGGAATTCGTCGGCGTGATCAGCAGTCCGTCTTCGACGGCGGCGCTGATATTGCCGGCGGAGCCAACCGAAAAGCCGCGCTCGAAGAGCGAGCGTGAGAGCCGCGCGATCTCCTCCCGCAGTTGGTTTTCGCTCACGGCTTGCCCTCCAGCCTGCGGAGCGCCTTGGCAAAGAAGTCCGGCGCGCCGAAATTTCCCGATTTGAGCGCCAGCGCGAGAGGCTTCTCGGCGTTCGCGACCAGCACCGGCACGCCAGGATCGATCTCCGGACCGATCGACAAGGCGCCGAGGTCGAGCGCAGAGACGACGGCGCCGCTGGTCTCCCCACCGGCGACGACGAGACGGCTGACGCCTTCGGCCACAAGGGCACGTGCGGTCGCGGCGAAAAGCCCGTCGAGCGTTTCGGCAATCTTCGCGCCTCCGTATTTCTCCTGCAGCGCGGACACCCGGGCGGGGTCTGCCGATGAATAGACAAGCGGCGCATTACCGCGGTTCCGGGTGATGAAGTCCACGAGCATGGGCGGATGCAGCTCGCCGCGCATGGCGACCTCGACGTCGATCGCGAGGACCGGGTGGCTCTCCGCGTGAAGTTCGATCTGCTGGCGCGTCGCTGCCGAGCAGCTTCCGGCGAGGATCGCCTCCGGACCGGCGATCCCGGCGAACGACGCGACAGCGCCGCAGGCAAGACCCGCCTCGATGAAATTCGCGGGCAGAGCGATGGCAATGCCGGACCCTCCGGTCAGGAGGGCCGCGGTCTTGCAGGCGCTGCCGATCGCGACGAGGTCTTCGTCGGTGATCGCATCCACGATCACGAGAGTCTCGCCGCGCGCGCCTGCCGCGTCCAGAGCCTCGCGGATCGCCTCCGCGCCGGTGCGCACGACGGGCCACGGAACAAGGCCGACCGGCTTCCGGGTCTGACTTGCCAGCCAGCGGCGGATGTCGGGATCGGTCATGGGGTTGAGCGGGTGGTTCTGCATGCCCGATTCGCTGAGCAGCCGATCGTGCACGAAGAGATGCCCCTGATAGACGGTGCGGCCCGCCCCAGGAAATGCCGGACAGACCACCACCCCCGTCGCGCCGAGCGCGCGGGCGAGCGCCTCGCCGACCGGCCCGATATTGCCCTCAGGCGTGGAATCGAAGGTCGAGCAATATTTGAAGACGAACTGCCGGCAACCCTGCTCCTTGAGCCAGGCGAGGGCGGAAAGCGATTGAGCCACCGCCTCCTCGCTCGCAATCGAGCGGCTCTTCAAGGCGATGACTCCCGCCTCGATGTCGGCAGGGGCGGGCTCGTTCGGAACACCGAGGAATTGCGCCGCGCGCAGCCCCCCCTCTCCCGGCAGGCCTTTCGCAAGCGTGTTGGCGATGTCGCTCGCCCCGGTGAAGTCGTCGGCAATGATCCCGAGAAGCATCGTCAGCCCGTCTGCGCTCTTACCAACATCTGTCGTGTCGCCGCTCTTTCAGCATCACAGCCTCGCGCGAACCAGTCTCAGGCGCCGATCGTATCGTCGGCGTCGCCTAGGTGACGCATCAGTGCCATCAGCCGGCGGTCCCGCCAAAGCTGGCGCTCGGCCCGCGAGGCCGGCGGCGTGCGCCGGTCAAGATCCTTGGCGACGCCTTCGAGCAGTGCGCCTTCCCAGCGGAGCGGCGTCGTTTGCGTCTCGGCGATTCGATACATCGCGTCGCCATAGCGGGCCGCATAGTCGGCGACACCACCGGGCGCATTCAGGTTGATCGTCTCGAACGGCCCCATGAACGCCCAACGCAGGCCGATGCCCTTGCAGATACCGGCGTCGACGTCGGAGACCGAGGCGATGCCCTCCGCCACCATGCGGAACGCTTCCTGAAGCAGGGCGGCCTGCAGCCGGTTCATGATGAAGCCCTCCACTTCGCGGCCCATCACGAGCGGCGCCTGTCCGATCGCCTGCATCAAATCGCGCGTCCGCTCGACCGCCGAGGCATCGGTCCAGGGCGCCGGCACGACCTCCACGGCCGGTATCAGGTATGGCGGGTTGATCGGATGCGCGACGAGGCAGCGCGCTCGTCCCGGCAGGCCGCTCGTAAACCGCGACGGAAGGATCGCCGAGGTCGAGCTTGCTATGACGGCGTTGGCAGGCGCGAGGGCGTCGAGCTCTGCGAACAGTTCCCGCTTCGCGTCGACGTTCTCCGGAGCGTTCTCCTGGACGTGCTCGACATCGGAAATCGCGTCTTCCATCGATGCCGCGCCGCGAACGCGCTTTCTGACGGAACCCGCCGTCTCCTTCCCGAGCATGCCGTTTGCCTCGAGGTCGGGAAGCAGCGTCTCGACCGTCAGAAGCGCTTGCGACACCGCCTCTTCGATGGGGTCCCAAAGCGCAACCGCGCACCCCGCGCGCGCAAACGTAATGGCCCAGGCGCGGCCCACAATGCCCGCACCAACGATTCCCACAGCGCGGCTCATCGCATTCCTCCCCGCCTGAAAGTCGTTACTGGCGGTGCTGATCTCAGCACAAATCGACAGACAAGGGCACGCATCTTGCGTGCCCCATCGACGCAGACATTAGGTTTCGCGCCATTATCGGCGATCGCGCGATCCGCCGGCCTTAAGGGCTGCATCGAGGCCGGGGCCAAGCAAGCGAAGCGCGTTGCCGCCTAGGCGACGGGGGCGGCGTCGAGCCGGACGACGATCCCATCAAGCCCCGGCCCGGCTGCCGGATAGCGGCTCAGCACAAGCGGATCGTGCCCGGGAATGATGTGCTGCGGCGAGGAGGCCAGCTCGTAGAGCGTCCGGTATCCTTCCAGCATCTCGATCACGCTCGCCACCACGGGGAACGGCCTGTTCTGCTCGAAATTCGCGTAGAAGTGAGAGGCGTCCGATGCGAGCACCACGTAGCCACGCTCCGTCCGCACGCGCACGGCCTGTAGGCCGCTCGAGTGGCCGCCGACATGGTGCACGGTAATGCCCGGCGCAATCTGGCTCGTTCCGCGATGGAAGAGCGCACGTCCCTCGAATATGCGACGCACCATGTCGACGACATGTTCCGCCTCGAAAGCGTGGCGCAGGTAGGCGTGACACATGCAGCGTCCGGTGCAGTACTCCATCTCCCTGTCCTGGATATGGAAGCGTGCGTTGGGGAACAGGCCGAGATTGCCGGCATGGTCGAAATGCATGTGCGAGAGAATGACATTCTCGACCTTGTCCGGGTCGATCCCGACCGCCTTCAGCCCCTCGCCCGGCGAGCGGATGAAGTCGCGATTGCGCTTCGCCCCCATCTCCGGCGTGAACCCCGTGTCGAGCACAAAGGTGCGCGAGTCGCTCTTGATGGCCCAGACGAAATAATCCAGCGGCATCGGAACGTCGTGCGTATCGCCGTCGATGAAATTGAGCGGGGAGTTGCGGTGATGATGCGCGTATTTGACCGCGTAGATTGTGTAGGTTTCGTCTTCCGCCATGCTCCAAACTCCAGAGATCGGCGCGTATTCGGCCAATGTCGCCGCGTTACCAATGTTACTGGTAACAGAGAGCCCGCTACTGCGCAACGCGCGTCCGCCCAACCTGCGGCGACCACGCGCCGCGATTGTCGTGGAGTTGCTGCGCTCTATCCGTTCGTATGTCCGCACGATACGCCCCGGCGGGGCAGCGCACCAGAGCGCCTCGCTGCGCGGGTCGAACGCCTCGAACCCCCTCTCCTCCGCCTGAAATTCCGGGATTAGTCCCGCCGTCGGAAATCCATCCTGCGAGAGCATTTGCGCGGAAACCTCCCGTTCCTGCCACATCCCGTCATTGTAGGGGCGTCGCATGCGCCGGAGGTCGCGGGCGCCCCTTTGCGTCCGTGGGTCTGGCATTGTGAGCGGTAACATAATATCCTGCCTCCGATTGCCGAGCAGGTGCGTGGATCAATGGCTTTGTTTTCCGAGCGTTTGGCCGACCGGGCGTCGCCCATCCGATTTGGCCATCCCCCCGCTGCCTCCGCAGACGCTTCGCTTTCGCAGGCGACTGAACTCCTGCGCGCCTTTCCTTCGATCTCCGTGAGGCCGCTACCATGGTGAGAGCCCTCGACGGACGGAAGGCGCTGGTGACCGGCTCCACGGGAGGTCTCGGCTTTGAGATCGTGAAAGGCCTCGCCCGCGCGGGATGCGAGATCGTCATGAACGGGCTTGAGCCTGCGGAAGAGGTCGAAGCTCAGCGCGAGGCCGTCGCCTCGGCGCTCGAGGTCGACGTGCATTATTGCCAGGCCGATGTTTCGAAGGAGGCAGAGATCGTTCGCCTGATCGAGACAGCGAACAAGCGCATGGCGGGGATCGATATCCTGGTGAACAATGCCGTGGTCCGCCACTTTGCGACGATCGAGACTTTTCCGGTGGAGCGGTGGAACCAAGCCGTCGCGGTCAATCTTTCCGCCGCCTTCCATACCATACGGCTTACCCTGCCGATCATGCGCAAGGCGGGCTGGGGTCGGATCATCAACATGTCCTCCATCTACGGCAGCGTCGCGATCGCCCAGCGGGTCGACTACGTCACGACGAAGACGGGTCTGATCGGCATGACGCGGGTCGTCGCGCTCGAGACAATTGGCGAGGACATCACCTGCAACGCTGTTTGCCCGGGCGCCGTGCTCACGCCCTATTCCGATAATCGCATCAAGGAGATGATGAGCGCTCGCGACATTGACCGGGCGGCCGCCGAGCGCGAATTCCTGGCCAAGCGTCAGCCGACCGGACGGTTCGTCGATGCGTCCAACGTCGCGGAGCTCATTGTCTTCCTTTGTGGGCCCGCAGGGCGCGACATCACGGGTTCCGCCCTGCCGATGGATGCCGGCTGGCTGGCGGCGGACTGAGAGGCCGCAATGAAGAGTCGGACGATCGCTATCGGTGACTCGACAAAAGTCGCCGGCCCCGCCTCGGGGAGCCCATCACGCTTCGACGATCTGTCGCCAACACCCCTCCCCTCCCTTATGCAGGCCGGCCATCAGGACACGTTCGACGATCTCGCGAACATCGAGCTGGACGACGCGACCGCCGCCTATGTGCTGGCCATGCGCAACCCCTTCGAGCTGCTGCGCCGTGCGGCCGCACAGCTCGCGGGGCTGATGGTGCTCGCCGCGTCGGGCGCACGCAATGTCGCCGCGCACCCGATGCTCGACCTCGCCGTCGAAGCCCAGGCGGAGGCCGATGACCTCGTGCGTTCGGAAAGCGCTGCCGCGCCAGCGCGCGCCGAGCACCACCGATTGCACCTGCTGCGCGCCAACCGCGCGCTCGCAGCAGCACTGGCAGCGGCGCGCCAAGATGCCGCTCGGAACGATCCGGCAGCGGTCGACAAGATCATGGCGCCGCTCCACGCCGCATATCGCGAGCTGCAATGGGCGGCGTTTGCGCTTCCTGGCTTTGAGATCGTCGCTCTTTCGCAGGGCTGCTGCTGCGCCCTGCACGCGCGCGGCCAGGCGGACAACTAAGAACCCAAAGGGGGAGGAATTCGATGGCGGATTATTCGATTTGGGTGCTCGAATACTGCTGGGTCCCCACAGCTCCGAAGGGCCTGACCGTTCACGGCGCCTTCAACGGCGGCACGATCAAGCTGCCCTGGTGCTATGTGCTCATCAAAGGCCAGGGCCGCGTCATCCTCGTCGACGTCGGCTACAATCACAAGGACTACGGTGCCGTGATGGCCGACAGCTTCGGCGCGGAAAACTGGCACCCCTCAACCACGGTACTGGCGGAGTGCGGCGTCAAGCCGGAGGACGTGACGGATGTCTTCATCACGCACGCCCATTTCGACCACATGGGCGGCACCGACGATTTTCAGAATGCGCGATTCTTCATCCAGGAGCGCGAGCTCTCGAAATGGGTATGGGCCATGTCGCTCGATCGCCGATTTCGGTGGTTCATGGGCGCTACGGACCCGGGCGACATCCTGCGCGCCGTTGATCTGGCGCGACAGGGGCGGCTTGTCTGCGTGGACGGGGATGTCGAGGACGCTCTTCCGGGGATCGATGTGCGTGCCGCGTTCGACACGCACACCTGGGGTTCAATGTTCGTGCACGTCCGCAACGACGGTCGGCAGCCGAGCGCGGACAGCTACATTCTGGCTGGCGACCTTATCTACACCTATACGAACCTGACCGGCCCCGACCCGGACGATCCTCAATATATCCCGATCGGACTGGCTTCCGGCGATCAGACGAACCTCGTCATGGCCTCCGATACGATGATGAAGCTCGTCGGCGGCGAGGCCAAGCGGGTGATTCCGATCCACGACGAGAACCTCAAGGACGTGTTCCCGGCGCGCGTGACGAGCAAGGGTCTCACGATCTGCGAAATCTGCCTCGGAGACGGCGAAGCGTCGCGTGTTACTTAGCGGCGATGCTCGGGCACGAGCGACCTGGAAGGCCAGGCGCTAAGCGATGACTTTGCCGTCGGTGGAGAAGAGGTGATGGGCGCCCGGCTCGAAATCGACGCCGATGCGTTCGCCGGGCCGCGCCGTTGCCTGGCCCTGGATCTCGACGACCAAGGTCTCATCGGAAGGAAGCGCGACGTAGAGGAATGTCTCGCCGCCGAGATGCTCGGCGATCTGCACTTCGCCGGAGAGGCTTCCGTTGGCGGGATCGACGATCTTGAGATGCTCAGGGCGAATTCCGACGGTCACCGGCGCGCCCGTCTGCGGTGACGCACCGTTGACGGGCAGCACCAAGGGCGAGCCGGACTTTCCCCGGATGGTCGTCTTGGTACCGTTGACCGCGGCGACTTCGCCCTCGAGGAAATTCATCCGTGGTGAACCGATGAAGCCCGCCACGAAGAGATTTGCCGGCCGGTTGTAGAGATCGAGCGGCGTTCCGACCTGCTCGATCTCGCCGGAGCGGAGCACGACGATGCGGTCGGCGAGCGTCATCGCCTCCGTCTGGTCGTGCGTGACGAAGATCATGGTCACGCCCAGGCGGCGGTGCAGCTTCTTGATCTCCACGCGCATCTGCACGCGCAGTTCCGCGTCGAGGTTCGATAGCGGCTCATCGAACAAGAAGATGCGCGGCTCGCGGACGATCGCGCGGCCGATCGCGACGCGCTGGCGCTGACCGCCGGAGAGCTGGCCTGGCCGACGGTCGAGCAACTCGTTGATCTGGAGGATTTCGGCCGCCTGCGTGACGCGCCGTGTGATCTCGGCCTTCGGCGTGCGCAGCGTCTCCAGCCCAAAGGAGAGATTCTTGCGCACCGACATATGCGGGTAGAGCGCATAGGACTGGAAGACCATCGCGAGCCCGCGCTTCGCCGCGGGCACCTCGTTGACGGGCTCGCTGTCGAGCCTGATTTCCCCGCTCGTGATGGGTTCGAGCCCGGCGATCATGCGAAGCAACGTCGACTTTCCGCAGCCCGACGGACCGACGAAGACGACGAACTCGCCATCGTCGACATGGAGGTCGAGTCCGTGGATGACCTCCAGATTGCCGAACTGCTTGACGACGTCGCGAAGGTCGAGGCTCGCCATCACACAGCCTCCTTCGTCTCTGGCATCAGCCATCCGCCATAAAGCGGATGATCGCGACCGAGTGGGAGATGCACCGCCGTTCCGGTCCGCGCCGAATGGTAGGCCGCCGTCAGCAGCTCGAGCGACTGGCGCGCGTCCGCTATCGAAACAGGAAGCGGCGCGCCTTCGGTCAGCGCCTTGTGCAGCCTTATGAACTGACCGGCATTGCGCTCGGGGCTCTGCGGCGCCTCGGCGACCGCCGCATCGATCGCCTGCTGGCGCACGGGATCGGCGGCGATGAAACGCCAAGGCGTCGTGCCGGGATTGTAAGGGCTGTGGTTGCTCTCAACGGTCAGGCCGTCGAAGCAGAAGCGGAGACGCGATATCTCCTCCTCGCACCCGAGCGTCACCGAAAGCGTGACCAGCGATCCGTCCGCCATCTCGAGGACGACCGCTGCGCAGTCCTCCGTCTCTATCGGGTTCACGCGCGTCACCGCCTTCGCATAGACGCTCGCGGCCGGGCCGAGGATCGTGGTCAGTATGTCGTGATTGTGGATCGCGTGTGTGGTGAGACAGCCGCCGAGCTCGGTCGCCCAGCGCCCGCGCCACGGATTGTCGTAGTAGGCCGGCAGCCTTCGCCAGTGCGTCTCGACCGTGGCCGCAAACGTTTTCCCCACGAGCCCGCGTTCCTTGAGATGCAGAAGCTGCGCAATTCCGTTGGAAAAACGGTACTGGAAGATCGGCGAAAGGCGCTTGCCGGATTTCCTCTCTAGTTCCGCGAGCGCATCAGCCTCTGCGAGCGAGCTTGCGAAGGGCTTTTCGACGACGACATGGAAGCCGGCGAGGAGCGCCCTCCTCGCTTGCGAGAAATGCAGCGCGGACGGCGTGCAAATATCGACGATGTCGAGGTCGAGGCGCAGAAGCTCCTCAAAGTCGCCGACGACCTTTCCGATGCCGAATTCCCCTGCGGCCTTCTTCGCTCGCTCGCCGTCGATGTCGCAGAGCGCCTGGACGGAGAAACGCTCTCCGAGGCTTTGATAGGCCTCGATGTGGCTCGCGCCGATCCCCGCGCCGACGACACCGACCTTGAGGGGTGCGTTCACGCCGCGCGCTCCCGCGGGCGCTTGCCGCCGATCCGCTTCGCCTGCGCCTCCGCCCGCAGCGCAAGCTCCGTCGCGTAGAAGCAATGGCTCTGCTTCATCGCGGTCTCGGTGCGGTTCAGGACGTCGTCGCGAAGCTGCTCGCCGTAGGTCACCTTGGTGGCGGAGCAGTCGATGTGACGGACGCCCTTCTTGTCCACAAGGAAGAGGTGGTCGCCACCCTCGCGCCCATCGATGTCGACGTATTTCCTCAGCTCGATCGTGCCTTCGGTGCCTAAGATGAAGAGCCGTCCGTCGCCCCAGGTCGGCAGACCGTCCTGCGTGAACCAGTCGACGCGGACGAAGCCCGTCGCCTCGTCGGAGACGAGCAGCACCTGCCCGAAATCCTCGAACTCCGGCGTCTCGGGATGATCGAAATTGGCGATCTGGCTCGTCACCACCTCCGCCTTTTCCGCTCCTGTGAAGAAAAGGAATTGCTCCACCTGATGCGAGCCGATGTCGCAGAGAATGCCGCCGGTCAGCTCCTTGCTCCAGAACCAGTCGGGACGGCGGTAGTTGCCGATTCTGTGCGGTCCGAGCCCGATCGTCTGCATCACGCGGCCCACGGCCCCGGCCTTCACCAGATCGCCTGCGGCGATCGTCGCGCGCTGGGTGTAGTGCTCGGAGTAGAGGATCGAGAAGATACGGCCGGTCTCGGACTGCGTGCGGCGTAGCTCGGCGAGCTGATCGAGCGTGGTGGCGCCCGGCTTGTCGAGCATCACGTCCTTGCCGTGCTTCATCGCGCGCACCGCCATCGGCGCGCGCTCGGCAAGGATGCCGGCCCCGACGACGAGCCTGATCTCGTCGTCTTCCAGGATCGCTCGCTCGTCGCCGACGCGGGCGGCGTTCGGATATCTCTTGGCGAACTCCGCCGCGAGGTCGTCCTCGATTGCGTAGAAGCTTTTCAGCCGGCAGCCGGCCTCCACCATTACGTCAACCTGCTCGTAAATGTGGCCGTGATTGATGCCGATTACAGCGAACGCGAAACCCAGAGAGGAGGTCATTGCAATCCTTCGAGAACGGACGAGACGGAGGGCTAATGCTTCAGGGCGCCAAGCGTGATGCCCCGAATGATCAGGCGTTGGAAGCTCAGGAACATGATGAAGACCGGGATCAGCGACAGCGTCGACATGGCGAAGAGCTGACCGAAGCGCGACTCGCCGGTGGCATCGACGAAATTGCGCAGTGCCAGCGGCACGGTGTAGTCGCGGATGTCGTTCAGATAGATGAGCGGCCCGAGGAAATCGTCATAGGTGAAGATGAAGGAGAAGATCGCTGCGGTCGCCAGCACCGGCATCGACAGCGGCATCATGATGCGCCAGTAGATGCGCCACGGCCCGCAGCCGTCCATGATCGCCGCCTCGTCGATCTCGCGCGGCAGGCCGCGGAAGAACTGCACCATCAGGAAGATGAAGAAGGCGTCGACGGCGAGGAACTTCGGCACAATCAGCGGCAGGAAGGTGTTCACCCAGCCGAGGTGCAGAAACAGGATGTACTGCGGCACGAGCGTCACGTGATAGGGCAGCATCAGTGTGCCGAGCATGAGGGCGAACCACAGCCTCTTCAGCCTGAACTCCAGCCGCGCGAAGGCATAGGCGGTCAGCGAGCAGGCGAGCACGTTGCCGATGACGCAGAACACGGCAATGATGATGGAGTTCTCGAAGAACGTCGTGAAGCTGACGCCGAGCGCGGTCCAGCCGTTGATGAAATTGTCGAAGTTCCATTCTTTCGGGATGAGGCTGACGTCGGTGAAGATGTCCTGCTCCGGTTTGAGCGCGCTCGAGATCATCCACAGCAGCGGATAGATCATGACGACCGCGGCGCAGAACATCAGCGCGTAGCGCAGGAGCGCGGCAGCGGCGGCTCGGCTTGCGGGCTGCGGCATGCTAGTGCGCCTCGTCCTGGTAGTAGACCCAGCTACGCGAGGTCAGGAACGCCACCGCGGTGAAGACAGCGATGATGACGAGGAGCAGCCAGGCGAGCGCCGAGGCGTAGCCCATGCGGAAATAGCCGAACGCCTGCTGATAGAGGTAGAGCGTGTAGAACAAAGTCGAGTTGATCGGTCCGCCGGTGCCGCTGGAGATGATGAAGGCGGGTGTGAAGGCCTTGAAGGCGTCGATCGCCTGCAGGACCAGGTTGAAGAAGACCACCGGCGTCAACAGCGGCAGCGTGATCTTGTAGAACTGGCGGAACTGACCGGCGCCGTCCATCGCCGCCGCTTCGTAGAGATCGGTCGGAATCTGGCGCAGGCCGGCGAGGAAGATGATCATCGGCGAGCCGAACTGCCACACCGCCAGCGCAACGAGCGTCCACAGCGAATAGCTCGGGTGGGTTATCCAGGACGGCCCGGTGAAGCCGAACAGCGCAAGCACGTGATTGACCAGGCCCTGGTCGCCGAAGATCTGCCGCCAGAGGACGGCGATGGCCACCGACGCGCCGAGCAGCGACGGCAGATAGAATACCGCGCGGAAAAAGGCGGCGGCCCGGATGCCGCGGTCAAGCAGCATCGCCAGGCCGAGCGCGATGGCGAGCTTGAGCGGCACCGACCACAGGACATAGGAGAACGTCACGCCGACCGCGTCGCGGAGGTCGCCGTCCTCGAAGAAGGCGTAGTGGTAGTTCTCAAGCCCTGCCCAGGTCGGAGGCTCAAGCAGGGAGTAGTTGGTGAAGGACAGCACGAGCGAGGCGATGGTCGGGCCGAGCGTGAGCCCGAAAAACCCGATCAGCCAGGGCGTGAGGAACAGGTAGCCGGGCCCGTTGCGCCGGAACGCGCGCGCCACGCGCGTAGTCAGGCTGCGCGACGCCACCCGCTCGGCACCACCGCGTTCCGCAACCGTCGATGCCACCATCTGCCGTTCCCCGCAGGCGGGCGCACGAGCTTGTCACCCGCGCGTCCGCACTGGAGCATATCAGGAGCGCTTCAGAATCCCGACCGCCTTGTTGACGAAGTCGTTGGCCGCTTCCTTGACGCCGGTCTTGCCGAAGGAGACGGCCTGGAACGCCGGAATGAGCTGCTTGTCGACTTCGCCGGCGCCTTTCGGCGGAGCGGGCGGCAGCGGGCTGACATGCGTGGCAACAAGCTGAAGGTATTTCAGGATCTGCTGCTCTGTCGACGTCAGGCTCGGCGCGATGTGCTCGATCACCTTGGAGTCGCTTGGCACGCCGCGTTCGATCTGCAGGATGTCGGCGGCATCAAGGTCGGTGATGGCGAAGTTGATGAACTTCGCCGCCTCGTCGGGGACGCTCGAGTTCGACCGCTGCGACATCAGCATCGACGGCTTCATGTACTGGCCCGCCTTGCCGTTCGACTGGTTGGGGACCATCGCCAGCTCCTCCATGTCCTTGCTGAGCTTCTGGTGAGCGACAAGCTGGTTGGAGTTGGTGAAGTCGAAGACGGTCCTGCCGGTGGCGATCATCGTGGTCTCCAGCGGGCCGTTCTTGTCCTGCGCCTGAACGTCGGGCGGCGGCGTCAGCCCGTCGTTCTGCATCTGCATCCAATAGTCCCAGTAATCGCCGAGATCGGTGGCATCGAAGCCGAGCTGCCCGTCCTCCGTGTAGAGGTCCTTGTCGCGCTGGCGCACGAAGCACTGCAGGATCGGCTCCTGCATGCCCATGTTGGAGCTGAACCAGACGCCGTCGCCGAGCGAGCTCTTCACGTCCATGCCGATCTTGCGGTAGTCGTCCCACGTCCACTTGCTCGTGTCGGGAACGGCGACGCCAGCCGCCTTCATCTTGTCGACGCTGTAGATCAGGCAGATCGAGTTGGCACCCATGGAGATGCCGTAGAGCTTGCCGTCGACCATGCCCGACTGGAGGACATTCTTGTCGAAGTTCTCCATGTGGAGGTCTTTGCCGAGGAACGGCGTCAGGTCGGCGAGCTGGCCGCGGCGCGCATATTCGAAGATGTAGCGGTAGTCCATCTGGATGACGTCGGGCAGGTTGCCGCCGGCCGCCTGGGTCGCGAGCTTCGTCCAGTAGTCGTTCCAGCCGTAGGTCTCTGCGTCGACCGTGACGCCGGGATTCTTCTTCTGATAAAGGTCGACCATTGCGCGGGTGCGCTTGTCACGGTCCGGATTGCCCCACCAGATGTAGCGCACGCGCTCGTCGGCGAAGGCAATCGAACTGGTGGACCCGAACGTGCCGACGGCGGCGCCGGCAGCAAGAAGGCGGCTGAAATCGCGCCTGGAGATTTCGTGCTTCATAGCGATCCTCCCTTGGGACTGCGTCAGGGGTTGCTCCCCAATCTTTCCGATGCGGGCCCTCTCGAGGAGCCCCGATACCGCAACAAGTAACTCAGCAGTTATTTCGTGACAACCACGCATTGGCGCTGGCGGTGCGTGGTCGCGGGGTTCAGGCCCGTAGATACCCCAAGATCACCTCTTGAACGTGTTTTCGCCGCGCGGCGAGCGCGGCTTTGGACTCAAGCGGCACGTCGAAAATGACCGACAGCGTGTGGATATTGGAGAAGTAGAAATAGCTGACGCCGGCGATCGAGATGTAGAGGTGGATCGGGTCGACGCCGCGGCGGAAGAGCCGCGCTTTCTGCCCGGCGGCGAGCACCGTCCTGATCTGCTCGACGATCGGCGAATGAAGCGCCTTGATCTCGGCGATGCGCTTCACAAATTCCGCGCGCTGCATGTTCTCCGTCGCGAGCAGGCGAATGAACCAGGGATTTTGGTGAAAGTGGTCGAAGGTGAAGCCCACGAGGGTCTTCATCGCCTCGACCGGAGCAAGCGCCTCAAGATGGAGCTCGCGCTCGCCGATGCGAATCTCGCGATAAGCTTCGAGGAGTACGGCCGAGTAGAGATCTTCCTTGTTGCCGAAGTAGTGGTAGAGCAGCCGCTTGTTGGCTGCGGCGCGTTCGGCGATGCGATCGACGCGCGCGCCGTCGAGGCCGAACTCGCAGAACTCCACGCGCGCGGCGACGAGGATGTCCTGCTTGGTGAGCTCCGGGTTGCGCGGCCGCGAGCCTGTTTTCGCCCGCCGGGTTGGCCTGCCCGCAAGCCGACCTCGCGCCTTCACCTCCTGGCGAACGACCACATCAATCTCCCCAGCCCTGCTGCCCGTTCGCGCACCGCGCCGACGCTCAGAAGTATCGTTAGCACGATCATGGCGCAAAAGAACAAGCTGATCGGGCGCGTGAAAAAGGGCGTCAGGTCGCCGTTGCTCAGCGTCAGGCCGCGGCGGAGGTTCTTGTCCAGGAGATCGCCGAGGATGATGCCGAGGACGAGTGGCGCCATCGGGTAGCGCATCTGGCGAAGAGCGAAGCCCACGACGCCAAAGAACAGCATGACCCAGACGTCGAAGAGCCGCTGCGTGATGGCATAGGGCCCAATCACACACAGCACGAAGACGATCGGCATCAGCCGCTCGCGCGGGATGCGAAGCACGGTGAGGAGCGGCCGGGTCAGGAGCAGGCCATAGCCGGTGATTGCAAGCATCGCGAAGAAGAGCATGGCGACGATCTGGTACACGAACGTCGGCTGCTCGATCATGATCATCGGGCCAGGACGCACGCCGTGGATGAAGAGCGCGGCGATAAGCACAGCCGCCGGCGCCGAGCCGGGCACGGCAAGCGTCAGCGCCGGAATGAGCGCGCCGGGGACCACCGCGCTGTTGCCGGTCTCGGCCGCAGTCAGGCCGTCGATCGATCCCTTGCCGAAGCTCTCCGGCTCCTTGCTCGCCCGCTTCGCCGCGGCGTAGGACGCCCACGCGCCGATATCCTCCCCGACGCCCGGAATGACGCCGATGAACGTCCCGATGATGCCGGAGCGAAGCGCCGTGATCTTGTAGCGCCAGAGATCGGCCAAGCTCGGGACGACGCGATCGACCTTGCTCGAAACGAGATTGGCGCGGCGCCGGTACATGACGGTCAGGACCTCCGCGAACCCGAAGGCGCCGACCATTGCCGGAATCAGGCCGATTCCGCCGCTCAGCTGGCTCAAGCCGAAAGCGAAGCGGATGTGGGCATGGATGCCCTCCATCCCGACCATCGCGACGAGCAGTCCGAGAATGCCGGCGATATAACCCTTGAGCGGAGCATCGGCAGCGGTGAGGTGCCCGGAGATGACGACACCGAAAAGCGCCAGCCAGAAGAACTCGAAGGAACCGAAATCGAGCGCGATCTCGGAGAGGAGCGGCGCGCTCACGGCGAGGAACAATATGCCGATGGTCGTGCCGATCGCGGAGGAGCTGGTGGCAATGCCCATTGCGTAACCGGCGCGTCCGGCCTGCGCCAATGGGTAACCGTCGAGCGATGTGGCGGCGTTGGCAGGCGTGCCGGGAATGTTGAGCAGGATGGCGCTGCGGCTGCCGCCATAGATCGCCCCGACATACATGCAGATTAGCACGAGCACCGCCTGCTCCGCCGGGAAGGTGTAGGTGAGGGTCGTCAGGAGCGCGACGCCCATCGTCGCGGTCAGGCCGGGAAGCGATCCGACGACGATGCCGAGGAGCGTCGCCCAAGCCACGTTGAAGAGCGACTGCAGGGAGAGCAGAGAGGCAAGCGCCGCGAAAAAAAGGTGCAATCCGTGCATGCGAGCGGCGGCCTCAGGGAAGCCGAACCAGGAAGAAGTGGCTGAAGGTGTAGGCCACCGCGGCGCCGGTGACGATACCGATCGCCGCTGCGACGGCGAGACGCCGTGCCCGCGAAGCGCCTCCCCCGCCCCCCTCCCATTCGAACACGGCAACGAATCCGAACACGAACAACGCCGTCGCCAACCAGAACGGCATGCGGCCGATCAGGACGAGCGGATAGATGAGGCAGAGGATGAGAGCGGTGGCGAGGCGTCTGACACCGCCGGGGCTGGCCGTATCGCGCGCCGAGTCTGCGCCGGCGCTCAAGCCCCCTGCCCTCACCGCCTGCATGATGAGCAGGATGCTCGCTACAAGTAGCGCAAGCGCGAGAAGGCCGGGCGTCAGGCCGGGTGCGCTGACCGGGTTGATGTGGCGCACAGCCAAACGATCCATCGTCCACGACCCGTAAAGCATGGCGACGGCGAGCACGAAAAGGATGGCCCCCGTCACGAGGTCGGCTCGGGCCATCCGGCGGTCAGGCATCGTGGACCCTTGTCGGCCTGCCGGGCGCGAACGCCCGGCAGATAAGACTACTCAGTCGGGAATACTACATCGGGCAGGTCACGCCGATGGTGCTCGGGTCGACCGCTGCTTCGCCGGCCTTGGCGCGGGCGCAGGCTTGCATGGTGATCACCGGCATTGCCTTCTCCACGGCGGCATCGCCGAAAGCGGGATCGAAGATCGCGCCATGCTGCAGCGCGTAGGTCTTGAGCGCCTCGGAGGTGGACACCTTGTCCTTCCAGATTCCGTCGACCGTGTCATAAACCTCCTGCGGCGCGCCGGTCGGAATGAAGACGCCGAAATACGCCGGAGCCGTGGGCATATCCGGCAGCCAATTGGTGATCGGCGGGATCGGATCGATGCCTTCGACGTCGAGCGGCTGCGAGGAGAGCGCCGCCAACGGCCGGATCTTGCCGGCCTTGATCATCTCGACCTGCTCGGAGGCGAGCTGCGTTGTCGCCATCGCCTCACCGGAAGCAGCAGCCAGGACCGCCGGGTTGCCGCCGTCATAGGCGATCATCCGAGCCTCGACCGAGGCGGCGTTCTGGAACGCCGTCAGCGCCATGCCGCCTGACGAATTGACGCCGGCGGTCGCGACGGTGACGTCGTCGCCGTTCTTCAGCGCGTCGAGAAGCTGACCGAAATCCTGGTAAGGCGAATCGGCATTCACGCTGATGACGGGAACGTTGGCGATGTGGAGATAGGGCCGATAATCGGCGAGCGACGTCCCGGCGATCAGCCCGGTGACAGCGTAGTTGCCGACGTCGGAGACGGCATTTGCCGTCCAGGTGTAGCCATCCCTCGGCGCGTCGAGCGCTGCCTGCGTGCCGACCGAGCCCGAAGCGCCGGGCTGATTGACGACGACGACCGGCTGGCCGAGCGCCTCCTCCAGGATCGGCGCGACGACGCGTGTCACCTGATCGGTGGAGCCGCCGGCCGACCAGGGAACGATCAGGTTGATCGGATGGTCGGGCTTCCATTGGGCGCCTGCGGACCCCGGCGCGGCGAGCACGATCGTCACGATCGCAGCACTGATGATGTGCTTCATCGTTTCCTCCATCTGTTTTCTTGAGGCTCAGGTCGAGCCAAGCCCTCGCGTCATCGTAGGGAAGTTGGATGGGATGTAAATAACCAAGTAGTTATTTGTGGGTCAGCGACGTCGCATCCAGATTGACAGTCCACGAGGAGGCTCCTAGTAACTGAACTGTTACTTAGTTGGGCACCGGAACCCGGCAAGGCTTGATACCGGAGGAAGATCTGCAGCGTGGCTACCCGTCGTATCGGCGTCATCATGCACGGCGTGACCGGGCGCATGGGCACCAATCAGCATCTGGTCCGATCGATCTGCGCCATTCGCGACGACGGCGGCGTCACGCTGGAGAACGGCGACCGCATCCTCCCCGATCCTATTCTCGTGGGACGAAACGCCGAAAAACTCGAGGCGCTGGCGAAACGCAACCAGGTCGCGCGTTGGACGACGGATCTCGAAGCGGCCTTCGCCGACGCGAACGACGAGATCTTCTTCGACGCCGGCACGACACAGATGCGGCCGGCTCTGGTCCGCCGAGCCATCGAAGCCGGAAAGCATGTCTATTGCGAGAAGCCGACCGCGACGGCGCTTACCGATGCGCTTGCGATCGCGCGACTGGCGCAAGAGCGCGGCGTCAAGAACGGTGTCGTCCAGGACAAGCTCTTCCTGCCCGGCCTGCTCAAGCTGAGAATGCTGCGTGATTCCGGTTTCTTCGGCCGAATGCTCTCTGTCCGTGGCGAGTTCGGCTACTGGGTCTTCGAGGGCAATCTTCAGCCGACGCAGCGCCCCTCCTGGAACTATCGGGCGGAGGACGGCGGCGGCATCATTCTCGATATGCTCTGCCACTGGCGCTACGTGCTCGACCACGTCTTCGCACCGGTCGAGAGCCTCTCCTGTCTCGGCGCGAAGCATGTCACCGAGCGCTGGGACGAAACCCGCCGGCCCTATGAAGCCACGGCCGACGACGCCGCCTACGCCACTTTCCAACTCGAAGGCGGCGTGGTCGCGCAGATCAATTCCTCCTGGCAGACTCGCGTCTATCGAGACGATCTCGTCGTCTTCCAGGTCGACGGCACGCATGGCTCTGCAGTCGCGGGACTTCAAAGCTGCAAGATCCAGCCGCGTATGGCGACGCCGCGGCCGGTCTGGAACCCTGACGAGAAACGGACGGAGGATTTCCGCGCCGGCTGGCAGGAAGTGCCGGACACTGAGCCCTATCCGAACGGCTTCCGGCGGCAGTGGGAGATGTTTCTTCGCCACGTTGTGGCCGACGCACCCTGGAGCCACACGCTGCTCGAAGGCGCGAAGGGCGTTCAGCTCGCCGAGCTGGCGATTCAGAGCTGGAAGGCGCGTGCCTGGGTCGACGTGCCGTCGCTCTCGCTGACGAGCGAAGGGCCGCGCGCAAAGAAGGTTGCTCATGCCGTCTAACACCGCTTTTCTCAAGAAAAAGACGCAGGCGCTTGAAATCGCCCTGCCGACCGCCAATCGGCGCGTCGCCGCCTACCGCATGGGCGCGGCGAGCCCCTACCCCGCCGTCGCCAGCGGGCCCTTCAATCGCGTCGCCTTCGGGGCGGCACATGTCGTCGCCGACCCGCTGGCGGACGCCGATCCCTGGCTCACTGCCGCGATCGATTGGGACGCCACGATCGCCTACCGCCGCCATCTCTGGGCGCTCGGGTTTTACGTGGCCGAAGCGATGGATACGGCGCAGCGGGGCATGGGGCTCGACTGGCCGAATGCGCTCGAGCTGATCCGCCGCTCCACCGCGGCGGCGCGCGCCGAAGGGCACCGGATGCTGGCTAGCGGCGCCGGCACGGATCACCTCGATCCCGCCTCGGCGAAGTCCGTCGACGAGGTCATCCGCGCCTACGAGGAGCAGTTCGAGGCGATCGAAGAGGCGGGCTCGCCGATCATCCTCATGGCGAGCCGCGCGCTCGTCCGCGTCGCCCGCTCCGCCGACGACTATTTGCGCGTCTACGAGCGGCTGCTCGCCCAGGCGCGCGAGCCGGTCATCATCCACTGGCTCGGCGACATGTTCGACCCGCAGCTCGCGGGCTATTGGGGCTCGACCGATATTCGGACGGCGATGGCGACGGCGCTTGAAGTCATCCGTGGCAATCCGGAGAAGGTCGCCGGCATCAAGATCTCGCTCCTCGACGCGGCTTGGGAGATCGAGATGCGCCGGCAGCTTCCGGAAGGCGTGAAGATGCTGAGCGGCGACGACTTCAATTTCGCCGAGCTCATTGCCGGCGACGAGAAGGGCTACTCCGACGCTCTGCTCGGCATCTTCGACTCGATCGCGCCGGCGGCCTCCGCCGCGCTTTCGCAGCTCGCCACCGGCGACGAGGACGGCTTCCACGAGACCCTCGCGCCGACCGTACCGCTGTCGCGGCTGATCTTCGCGGCGCCGACGCGCTTCTATAAGACTGGGGTGGTGTTCCTGGCCTGGCTCAACGGGCACCAGGATCATTTCACCATGGTCGGTGGGCAGGAAAGCGCGCGATCCATCCTGCATCTTGCAGAAGTGTTCCGGCTGGCGGACAAGGCGCGTCTTTTCCGCGATCCGCAACTTGCGGCGGAGCGCATGCGGAGCCTCCTCATAACGCATGGAATCGCGTGACTGCTCGCGATCTCTCCGTCGACGAGAGGCTCGAGCACCTGTCGCTGAACACCGCGACGGTCAGGGAGCAGGGCGATCTTCTGGCGATCGTCGAGGCGGCGAAGCGGCATGGAATCTCCTGTCTTTGCCCCTGGCGCGACCAAGTCGAAGCTGTCGGGCTTCAGAGCGCGGTCCGGGCCGTTCGCGAAGGCGGGTTCCGCCTCTCGGGCTATTGCCGCGGCGGCATGTTCCCGGCGGGTTCCGCTCACCACGCGGCGATGCTCGACGACAATCGCCGCGCCATCGACGAGGCCGCAGCGCTCGGCGCGCCCTGTCTCGTGCTCGTTGTCGGCGGGCTGCCGCAGTTCTCGCGGCCCGGATCGGCCGCGTCGAAGGATATCGCAGGCGCGCGGGCGCAGGTGGAAGATGCGATCGGGGCGCTTCTGGATCACGCGGACAAGGCCGACGTCCCGCTCGCCATCGAGCCGCTGCACCCGATGTACGCCGCCGATCGAGCGTGCGTCAACACGCTCGGCCAAGCCCTCGACATCGGCGACCGGCTGGACCCCGACGGATCGCACCGCCTGGGCGTAGCCATCGACGTCTATCACGTGTGGTGGGACCCGGACCTGCTCGACGAGATCGCACGCGCCGGAAAGTCGCGCATCCACGCCTTTCACATTTGCGACTGGCTGGTGCCGACGCGCGACCTCCTGCTCGACCGCGGGATGATGGGCGACGGCGTGATCGACATCCGACAGCTTCGCGCGGCGGTGGAGGCGCAGGGCTTCACTGGCCCCTGCGAGGTCGAGATCTTCTCCGAAGACTGGTGGTCGCGGCCGATCGACGAGGTGCTTGCGACGATGACCGAGCGCTATCGCACGGTGTGCTGAGTCTATTCGCTCGCCGTCGTTGTCATTCTCGGGCGAAGCGAAGCGGAGGCCCGAGAATGACAGGCGCAGGTGAAGCGCTACGCCTCAGCTCCCCTCGAGCAACGGCTTGACCGCCACGGGTATGCCGGAGCGAACGCTGTCCATGGCGGCGACGCCGGTCAGCACCGACATCGCCCCTGCCCGTGCGCCGGCGCGCTGACCAAGCGGATCTTCGGTGCCCGGCACGAAGAGCATGGTCTGCAGCTTCGGATCGCCGCCGAAATGTCCGCCCGGCTCGTGCGGAATGCGGATGCGCTCGTAGGACCCGAAATTCCGGACGACGAGAATCTCGTCGGAATCCGGCGTCTCCCAGGGCTGCTTCTCGTATTGGCGGACTTCAAGCCGGCCCTTCGTGCCGTTGAAGGCGAGGTGATAGCCCTCGATCGGCATGAAGGTGTTGAGCGAATAGGACACCTGAACGCCGTTCTCGTAGAGGATCGCCGCCGTCATCGTGTCGGGGATGTTGATGTCCTCGCGGAAGACGCAGCCGTCGCGGAAATAGCCGTCCTCCTTCGACGGCGCTTCGTAGAGCATGTCGAGCCAGGGATCAGCACCCATGTCGAAGTAGAAATTGCACTCGTCCGCATACTCGCAGATCTTGCAGCGCGGCCCGCGGAACGGTCCGCGGCGCCCGTAGTGGCGCAGCGCCCCGCGGGCGAAGACCTCTTTGGGGTCGGAGTCGAGATACCAGTTCAGAAGATCGAAATGGTGGGTCGCCTTGTGAACGAAAAGGCTGCCGGAATGCTGCACGTAGGCGTGCCAGCGGCGAAAATAGTCGGCCCCGTGATGGATATCGAGATACCAGTGGAAGTCGACCTCCGAGACCTCGCCGATGACGCCTGAAAGAAGCAGCTCCTTGATGCGACGCGCCGTCGGGGCATAGCGGTAGTTGAACGTCACGTCGACGCGGCGGCCGGTGCGTTTCTCCGCGTCGAGGATGCGCCGGCACATCTCCGCGGTCGTCGCCATGGGCTTTTCGGTGATGACGTTCGCGCCGGCTTCGAGCCCGGCGACGATGAAGTCGGCATGCGTGTCGTCGCGCGTGCACACGATCAGCGTCTCCGGATGCGTCTCGCTCAGCATGGCGCCGAGATCGGTGAAAACCGGCGCATTGGTGCCGATCGCAACGCGCGCCGCCTCGGCGCGCATCGAATTCTTGTCGGCCAGACCGACGAAATCGATCGACCCGCGGAAGTCGGCGAGCAGCTCCTTGCCCCACAGTCCCGCGCCGCGGTGCCCTGTCCCGATCAGCGCGACACGTCGTTTTCCTTCACTGCTGACCATTCACGAGCCTCGCGCTTTCCGCTGCCCCGCCGGTTGTCGGGGCGGGTGACGCTCTACCGCATCGGAGCCCCAAAGCAAAAGCGCGATCAGGAGACGGTGGGGTCGGGCGCGAGCATGGAGGTCTTCCGCCGCGTGCTCACCTTCGCCTACCGCGCGGGCGCCAACGGCTATCTTGCCGGCCGCGCGATCTGGTGGCCGGCGTTTCAGCATCTACCGGACGCCGCGGCGATGGAGAAGGAGCTCGATGGTGGCTCCGCCGGCTACGTGGCGGAGATCAACGCACTAACGGAGCGAGAGGCGACGCCTTGGACCCGTCGCTCCGAGCGCGACGGTTCTGTCGCGCTGGCGAATGCCGGGCACACCTTCCCCGAGGACTATCCCTCTATGGCGTGACGTCGGCGCGCCATCCGCTGGTGCGCTACCAACTCGCGGTCACATTGGCCGGTCAGATACGACCGAATTCCGCCAGCAGGTCCTCGACGGTCTTGCCTTTCGCTACCCAGGCCCGGGTGTTCTCCTCTCGCTCCGCCTGCTCGCGCGCCAGCTCCACGATCTCCCCCGCCTTGGCGAGCGGCACGACGGTGATGCCGATCGTGTCGGCAACGACGAAGTCGCCCGGATTGACCACCACGCCGGCACAGGCGATCGGCACGTTGATCGACAGCTCGTCCTTGCGGCCGGAGAACATCGTGTGCGTGCCGCGCGCGGTGATAGCGCGCGTCCAGATCGGCCAGCCGATATCCTCAAGCTCGTCGATGTCGCGGCCGGCGCCGTCGACGATCATGCCGCGGATGCCGCGATTCTTGGCGAGCCCGCCCATGAGCCCGCCGCAGACGGAGGTCTCGGTGTCGCCGCCGGCGTCGACGACGATGATGTCGCCCGCCTTGCCCATCTCCAGCGCTTTCAGCGGATCGACGAGGTCGCCCTTGGAAAGCTGCACGGTGATCGCCTGGCCGACCGCCTTGGCCTTGAAGGGCGGCTTGATGGCGCTGTCCATCACGCCGGTCCTGTACATCACGTCGGCGAAGACGCAGGACGCCGAATAGCACTTTGCGACCGCGTCGAATTTCTCGAGCAGGTCGGGGCGCCGTTCGAAATCGTTGAACACTTTCAGCATGCTAATCCTCTTCGAGCGGCTAGCCGGCGGCTTGCGCGGCAAGCGCTCCGTCGTTGACGGGATTCTTGGGGCGCTCGCCGGCCAGGACGCGGGCGACTTCGCTCGCCGCCGTCTCCCGCGCGAGCTGGATCGACTCCTCCGAGTAATAGGCGACGTGCGGGGTGACGATCACGTTGGGCAGCGAGAAGAGCGGGTTGTCCTTCGGATCCCAGTGCTTGCGCTTGGCCGGCTCCTCCTCCGGATCGTCGAGCCCGGCGCCCGCCACGCGCCCCGCGACGAGCGCGTCGTAGAGCGCCTTGTTGTCGACCGTCGGCCCGCGCCCGGTGTTGACGACGACGACGCCGGGCTTCAGCCGCGCGAACTCGTCGGCGCCGAGGAAATGCCTCGTCTCCTTCGTCATCGGCACCTGCATCATGATCGCGTCGGCGCGAGCCAGGAGCTCGTCCTTGGAGACCGGCTCTGCACCCCTCCCGCGGACAAAGCCCGGATCGAGGTAGGGGTCATAGGTGATGATCTCGACGCCGAAGACGCGGGCGCGCTCGGCGATCGCCTGGCCGATATGGCCGAACGAGACGATCCCCATCGTGCGGCCGCGAAGCCGCGGCACCGGCCGCGCGGCCTTCCAGTGCCAAATCCCCTCATGCGTGGCGTCGTTGTACTGGAGAAGCTTGCGGGTCAGCGCCAGCCACAGCGCGATCGCATGGTCGGCGACCTCTTCCGTGCAGTAGTCGCGCACGTTGGTGACGAGGATGCCGCGCGCGGTCGCCGCCTCCACGTCGACGATGTCGACACCGACGCCGTAGCGCGCGATCACCTTACAGCGCTTCATCGCGGCGATGGCCTTGGCACCGACCCGCTCGTACTGATTCATAACCGCGTCGCAGTCGCCCATATACGGGAGCAGATCGTCTTCGCTCTTCGCCTGAAGCGCGACCACCTCTGCGCCGATCGGTTCGAGGATCGCGCGCTCAATGTCGTTGTCGCCGTAGTCGAAGTCGGTGATGACAACCTTGAAACGCGGCATGGGCCTTGCCTCACACGTAGGCCGCCGACGAGTAGGTCAGCTCGTAAGAGTGGCTGTAGATCTCGAAGATGTTGCCGAACGGGTCCTCGCAATAGACCATGCGGTAGGGCTTCTCGTCGGGATAGTAATAGCGCACCTGCTTCATGCGCTGCTTGCCGCCGTGCTTCTTCACCTTCTCCAGGACGCCCTCGAGATCGGGGTCCTGGACGCAGAAGTGAAAGGTGCCCGACTTCCAATACTCGAAGTTGTTCGCCGGCTTCTCGGCATTCGGGAACTCGAAAAGCTCCAGCCCGATGCCGTCGCCGGTCGAAAGATGCGCGATCTTGAACGAGCCCCAGCCTTCGCCGAAGACGTCGTCGCACATCTGGCCGATGGCGCTGTCGTCCTGCTTGATCGTGGTCGGCCCCATGATGACGTAGAGGCCGAAGACCTTCGAATAGAATTCCACCGCCTTTTCGAGGTCGGGGACGGAAATGCCGATATGGGAGAAGGTGACGGGCGCCATGAGAGCCTCGTTCAGGGATTGGGATTTCGGCCAAGAACGATCCGCGCCACTCCGGCGATCTCGCTCCGCCACATGTCGATGCCGACGGCGAGCACGATGATGGCGCCGATGATGACGTTCTGCGCCGAAGTGGGCACGGCGTTCAGGTTGAGCGCGTTCTGGACGATGACGATGGTCATCGCGCCGATCACGGTGTTGACGACATGCCCACGACCGCCGGCGAGACTGGCGCCGCCGATCACCGCGGCAGCGATGGCGGAAAGCTCCATCCCAACGCCGTAGTTGGGCGAGCCGGAATTGAGCCGCGCCGTCATCAGCACGGCGCCGACCGCCGCGGCAAGGCCGGCGATGACGAAGGCGATGAGCTGCGTCAAGCGCACGTCGATGCCGGAAAGCCGCGCCGCGCTGGCATTGCCGCCGACGGCATAGATCTGCCGCCCGATCGCAGTGTAGCGCAGGAACCAATAGGCCAGTGCATAGAGCGCGACGACGTAGAAGAGCGGCAGGGGGATGCCGGCGAGCGTTCCGTAGAAGAGCGCCTCGATATTCGGCGAGACGGAGAAGATCGGCGAGCCATTGTTGAAGCTGAACGCGACACCGCGAAATGCGGAGAGCGTCGCCAGCGTCGTGATGAAGGCGGGGATGCGGAGGTAGGCGGTGAGCACCCCGTTGACGAGCCCGAGCAGGAGGCCGAGCGCCAGCACGGCCAGAATCGCCACGCCGAGCGGCCAACCCATGTTTTTCGCGAGGATGGCGAAGACCATGGTCATCAGCGCGATCGCCGAGCCCGGGGAAAGGTCGATGCCGCCGACAACGATCACCACTGTCGATCCGATGGCGACTATGGAGACGATCGAGACCTGCAGCACCAGGTTCGAGAGATTGCCCTGATCGAGGAAATGGTCGGTGGTCGCCGCGACGATGACGGCAACGAGAAGCATCGCGCTCAAAACCCCGGCGATGGGACTCGCGAGCACGCGGGTCATGATTGCGCCTCCATGGCTGCCGCCGCACCCGCCGAGGAGCGAAGCAGCGCGGTCGCGTCGAGCTCGCCCGGCCGGTGAATGCCCACCAGCCGGCCGTGGCTCATGATGCCGACGCGGTCGCTCATCGACAGCAACTCCTCGTCGTCGGAGGAGATCAGGATCACGCCCTTCCCCGCCGCGGTCAGCGCGTTGATCAACCGATAGACGGCAACGCGCGCGCCGATATCGATGCCTTGCGTCGGCTCGTCGAGCACGAAAAGATCGGCATCGGCGAAAAGCCAACGCGCGATCACGATCTTCTGCTGGTTACCGCCGGAGAGATAGCCGACCTCCTTGGTCTCGGCAGTCGGCGTGATGTCGAGGTCCCGCACCAATTTGCGCCCGGCCTGCTGCTCTCGTGCGGGGCTGATCAACCCGTGGGCGCCGAGCCGCCCGAGCGCCGCGATCGAGATGTTCGGAAAGCCGGCGAAGTTGAAGAAGAGACCGTCGGACTTGCGGTTCTCCGGAACGAGCGCCACGCCGGCGGCGATCGCCTGCTTGGCATTGGCGAAGCGGACCGCCCTCGCCCGCAGCTCGATCTCTCCGGAAACGAGCGGGTCGAGGCCGAACAAAGCGCGCGCGAGCTCGGTCCGACCGGAGCCGAGCACGCCGCCCAAGCCAAAGACCTCGCCGCGATGCACGTCGAACGTGACGTCGGTGACGCGGTTGCGCGTGGTGACGCCGCGCGCGCGAAGCAGCACATCGTCGGTGGCGTTCTGTTCTTTGGGATAATGCTCGCCGACATCGCCGACCATGGTGCTGACCATGAAGGGGATGGCGACTTCCGACTGCTCGGCGGACGAGGCGACGCGGCCGTCTTTCAGGATGGTGACGCAGTCGACCAGTTCCACCACTTCGTCGAGCCGGTGGGAGATGTAGAGGATGGCACGGCCCTGCGCCCTGAGGCGCCGCAACAGATCGTGCAGGCGGGCGATCTCGGAGATGCCGAGGGCCGTCGTCGGCTCGTCGAGGATGATGATGGAAGCGTCAGCGGCCAGCGCCTTGGCGATCTCGACGATCTGCTGCTCGGCGACGGAAAGCCGGCCGACCGTAGCATCGACATCGATATGGGCATCGATCTCGGCAAGAACGAGTGCGGCGGCTCCGCGCAGCGCCTTCCAGTCGACCTGCCCACGCTTCCTCGGCAGCCGGCCGAGATAGATGTTCTCCGCGACCGAGAGGCTCGGCACGAGGGAAAATTCCTGGAATACGGTAGCGACGCCCGCAGCGCGCGCATCGCTCGGATCGGGGAGCGTGATCGGCGCGCCGTTCTTCAGAATAGTGCCGCCATCGGGCTGATAAGCGCCGGAGAGCATCTTTATCAGCGTCGACTTGCCGGAGCCGTTGGCGCCGATCAGGCCATGGATCTCGCCGCCATGGAGTTCGAGTGATACGCCATCCACCGCAGTCACCGCAGCGAAGCGCTTGGTGAGCCCGACCACCTCCCAGACGGGCGCGTTCTCGCTCATGCGTGCTCCGAGAAAGGGCCGCCCGCGAACGGGCGACCCATACTCTTTCAGTAGGACTTCGAGGGCTTCGGATAGAGCGAAGCCTCGTCCTGCAGCACCGGAATTACATTGTCTTTGTCGACAATCGTTGTCGGCGTCTCCACGAAGCCGCCGGCGAATTTGCCGTTCAGCGCATCGAGCGTCACTTGCAGCGCGATCTGACCCATCACGAAGGGCGTGGTGTTGACGGTCGCCGTCACGTCGCCCGCCGCGATCGGCTCGAGGCCTGCGCCCGTGTCACCATCGTTGCCCAGCAGGATCAGATCGCTCTTGCCGAGCGACTTCGCCGCCTGAGCCACGCCGAGGATCATGTAGTCGTTGGCGGCGAAGACGACGTCCACGTCGGGGTGCGCCTGCAAGAGGTCCATGCCCGCGGTGTTTCCGCCTTCGACGTTCCAGCCACCGGGGATCGAGGCGACGATCTCGATGCCGGGCTTGTCCTTCACCGCGTCGAGGAACCCACCGACACGCTCGGTCGAATGGTAGCCGGGAAGGCCCTCGATGACGCCGACCTTCGCCGGCTTGCCGTCGAGCTTCGCAAGCAGATAGTCGCCGATCTTGTGCGTGCCGTTGCGCTGCGAGTAGCCGACGACGCCGTGGACCGGAGTCGGGAAGTCGGCGATGTCGGAGTTGACGATGATGACGGCTATACCGGCATCCACCGCCTTCTTGACGAGCGGCGCGGCCGCGGCCTCATCATGCGTGGACAAGACGATGGCGTCGACGCCGCGGGTGATCACGTCCTGGATCATGCCCATCTGGCCGTTGATGTCGGCGCCCGACTGCGGCGCGAGCATGAAGGTCTCGACGCCCGCCTTCTCGGCTTCGGATTTGATGCCTTCGCCGATGGCGATGTAGTAGTTGAACTCCGTCGCCGGCGGCATGTAGGCGATAGTGATGTCGCCGTCGTTCTTCAGCTTCGAGTTGTCGGCTTGCGCGTCCGCCTCGAGCGGCTGCGGCGCCGCGTAGTCGATAGCGAACGCAGCGCTTGCGGAAAGACCGAGCGCTGCGCCGGCAAGGCACCCAATCAGTTTTCTCATGGCATTCCTCCCTCTTCTTGGTGTCGCCCTCACCCGGCGAACGGCTGATCGATCAGACCCTTCACCCCCGGCCTGACCGCGTAGAGACTTCCGGATTGCGGCTCGC
>Ga0315553_10000317_pt1 | contig 44388 bp, 45 predicted proteins | sample SalMarSW160140MG_FD_203099 | JGI IMG/M metagenome (GOLD analysis project Ga0315553, IMG submission 203099) | Salt marsh sediment microbial communities from the Plum Island Ecosystem LTER, Massachusetts, United States - Salt Marsh Sediment SW1601-40 ...
GAGGAGGGAAAAGAAGGACCGTTTCCGCCTGCTGGTTTTCCTGTCCCTGCTGTTTCTTACCCTGTCGTTGGCTGTCAAGGCGGTGCGATGGAAAAACATCCTATGAAGCGCGCGACAGCCGCAATCCTGTTGGCCCCGATATTGCTGCTCCTGGCCTCCTGTTCGGGAACGGGTGCAAGCTTTGCGGTCTTAAGGGGCAACCTGTTGTTTCGTAGCGGGGAAGACGCTCTGGCCACCTACAAGTACCTGCAGGCAAGGCAGGGGGGAGGGGATTGGCAAGATTGGATCGATTACGACTTGGGCACGTTGTACGTGTCCCTGGGTGAGAACAATCCGGGACTACGAGCACTGGAACGGACGCTTGAGGGTTTTGCCGAGCTGCCGGCTGAACTGAACCGCAGGGATCGGGAACTGTTTTTCCGCAGTTATTTCAATCTGGGCGTGGCGCGTTACGAAATCGGCAACTACCGGGAAGCTACGGCCAGTTTCGTCCAGGCTTTGCGGCTCAAAGCGGACAGCTGGGATGCGAAAATCAACCTGGAACTGAGTCTGGAGGCCATGATGAAGGCGGCCTCCGGCACCCGTGTTCAGTCCGAAAGATCTCCCGACAGCGGGGAAGAGCCCGAGGGTCCGGAGAGGGATGAGCTGCTTGAATCAATTCACAGGGAGGAACGGCCAGCATGGGTATCGGCACCCTCGCAAGAGCGCTTCGAACAGGACTGGTAGCGCTCCCGCTCGTGCTCATGCTCCTGTTTGTCTGCTTCCCAGGATTTTCTCAAGACCTGTCCACGGAAGATCAGACCGTCGATCTACCCCTAAAAGACCTTGCAGAAGTAGAGAGATCCCAATGCAAGCAACACTACGGCAACCCTCTGAACCTGCTGTTCCTGCTGCCGGGAGCGTTGTTTTTTGTCTTTGCCCTGGTCACCGGGAAATACCGGAAGTTGTTTTTCTTCTTCAGCCTTCTGTTTCTTTTAGGTTCCACCGAACCGGGCCACTTTGCCCTTATCCATCAGGCCGAAGAGAGCTTCGCCTCCGGGAACTACAGCAAAGCCCTGGAATACTACAGACAGGCCGAAGATCAGCTGCCCTGCAATTCCGCCGTTCTCTACAACCTCGGTGTGGTATCCTACTATCTGGGACAGCCGGGATATGCGGTTCATTATCTTCGGCGGAGCCTTCGGCTGGCGCCGGCGGATGGACAGACGCGCGGCGCTTTACAGGCTCTGGAGCGGCGTTTTGACCTGGCCGGGCAGGTAGCACCGCCCTTTCCGGTTCATCCGGATGTTGCCTATCTGCTTGTTCTGATCTTTGCCAACATGGCCTTCGTCATGGGGGCGTTTGTAGTACGCACGAAAAAGGTTCAGTTTCTCATTTCCTTGGTCCTGGTTGCTATAGTGGCGTTGGGATGTCTGGCGTTTTTCGCGGGGCGCGTTTTACTCGAGTCCAGGTCGGTGGGGGTGGTGGTTTCTGAAGAAGGAGAGCTGTTCCGGGTTCCGGAGGAGGATTCGAAATCCTGGTTCGAGCTTCCCGCGGGGACCAGCCTGTGGATCAGAGGCCGGGCGGGCAGGTACTATCTGGTGGAAACCCCGTCGCACATCGACGGGTGGGTGCGCAGTGACACGATACTCATCGATTGAAAGAGCGTAGAGATCATCATGAACTTCAAGGAGATATTGGACGCCTGGGAAAAGAAGCAGAGCGGCCAGCCCTCAGCAGGGCAACGGGACATGGAGGAGCTGCTATCCCGCTACCCGCCGAAAGGGCCCAAGGAGGCCGACCGCCTGCCGGGGGGCGGGGAAAGCTCCGGGGCCGAATCGCGGGGGGCTGAACCGCGGCGGCGGAATCACGAGCAGTCAAACCATAGGACTCAGGAGCCCCAGGCGAGCTTGGATCTACACGGGATGACCAGCCGGGAGGCTGAGCAGGCTCTAGAAAATTTCATCCTGGAGTGTCGGCGCAGTGGACTGCGAAAGGTTCTGATCGTCCACGGCAAGGGACATCACTCTCAGGGTGAACCGGTGTTGCAGGGTGTGGTACGAAGGTATCTGGAGAAATCGCCGTATACCGGAGCGTTCGGACCGGCCACCCGCAGGCACGGAGGCCGGGGTGCTACCTGGGTTGTCGTGCGAAAAGCATAACGCAATCTTCTATACCAACCGAAATGAAGATTGCGATGTCTTCTGACACCAAAAAATCTTGCCTAAATTACAACGAAGCTACAAATAGAAGAACAAGATTTTTTGGCGACATCATAATAACCCAATCTAGAAGAAGCTTCACCGTTCTCTGTAGATGATACGTCCCCGGGTAAGATCGTAGGGGGACAGGGCGACCTTCACCTTGTCGCCGGGAACGATGCGGATGTAGTGTTTTCTCATTTTTCCGGATAGATGAGCCAGGATTACGTGCCCGTTTTTGATTTCCACACGGAACATCGTGTTGGGCAGTGATTCTTTGACCACACCTTCTACCTCTATCGCTTCTTCTTTTGCCAAGCCCTCGCTCCTTGACTCCGGAGTGTAAGACGGGAGATGTTCCTTTGTCAAGTTGGCGCAGTTTTTTTCAAGTGCGTCGCCAATCTGTTTCAACCTTGTATCTGCTTCGTTAAATCGCACCCCTGATGGAGAAAAAGGTCAACCTAAAAAGGTCAACCTAAAAAGGTTGACAAACTCGTGGTTTTAGTTCATATTCTTCCACCGGCGACAGACCCTGGCAACTGAAGAGGTGTGAATGAGTGTAACGTTCAAACAGGCGATGAAGCAGAAGCTGCTGGATCTGAAGGAACAGATCCTGAGGCAGCTCGTTTCCGAAAGCGATGAGTTCCAAGAGATCGTTGACGACATGGAACCAAAGGATCTCGCCGACATCGCCGCTGAGGATATTGACAGACGGATCTTGGAGGTCCTGGGTTCACAGGAGATCAAGAGACTGCAACTGATCGATGCAGCGCTGGGGAGGATGGAAAACGGCCACTATGGGGTATGCATGAGCTGTGGCAACAAAATCCCGCAGGAACGATTGAAGGCAATACCCTACGCGATTCTCTGCATCGATTGCAAGTCGTCCGAGGAACGCCGTAACCGCTAGGTTCAACCACCGGAAGCATCTAATCGAGCCGTTCCGCTTTTCCGATACTAGAAATTGAACGATTGCGGTGCCGGCTATGATACAAAACGTCTCTTCGATAAACCCCAGTTTTTTTCTCAACATTATCCGCATTCAAAACATGCAGGACGGCCGAATCACCGTGCCCGTAAAACCGGCCCAAGCCGTCTATGCTCGTTTCAAGCATATCCTGGGGGTGCCCTCACGGGACGGGGGCGCCCCGATGTTCCGGCTTCGGGTGCTCGACAATCTGATCGACCGGCTTCTCGGGCTTTCCGAGCAGGTCCCTTCGGCGCAACAGCTGCGGGACCTCGACAGCGAGGCCATCGATCCGTTGATCGACCGTCTGCAGAATCAGCTGCGCACCCATCTGCTGCAGTTCCCTTCCTCTTTCGGTGGCACCTTTCCGGAAACCGGGATGCTGATTGACCTGATTGCCTGAGCCGGTACATACTGGTTCTATTCGTGAAAAAACCCTATATCTATCCGGCAAACAAGCAACTCATATCTGAGGACATGCGCATAGATGAGCTTCCGGCTATCAGGATATGGGGGAGGCGCTATTCCGACGGCAGGGAAGGATGGTTTTTCTTTTCGGCCGTCAAAGGCAGCTATCATTCCGTTTTGCCGGAGTGGATTCAAAATGGAGACGAGGTGGAGTTCTTCGAGCCTGTAGCCGAGGGCAGCATGAGAAGCCTGATCCTCCCAGGCATCAGAGTCGCCGGTGGTTCGGTCAGCCGACTGATTCTCGAAGGGGGGAATATTCTTCTGTTTTCCAATATCGCCGGCGTGCACCAGAGCTTCTATCTGCTCAAACCCGGTGAACTGGACGATCTGCACGAAATAATCATTGATACTGTGTATATGGAAGAACCCTGTCCTCAATGTGGATCGGAGATGGTTTTCCATCATCGCCACGCCGAACCGGCAAAAACCTTCTCCAAATGTCTTTCCTGTGGATACGATTGGCAGGGAAGGGTGCAGGCCGACTTGATTCTGGTGAAGAAGAACCTCGAAAGAAGTGTCGCCCGGGAGCTGAAACGGCATCCCCACCTCAAGGAACTGCTCAGGGAGGGGGAGGAAGGGGAAGAGCCGACGATCGGGGTATAGTTCGTCCTAGTGGGGGAGGCGGAAGAAGGGATTTCCCTTGATCTCCCGCTCGATCGTTGTGTCCAATCCGTGACCGGGAAACACCCGGGTCTCCGGCGGTAGAGTCAGGATCTTGCTGCGGATCGCATCGATAAGGGTTTTTTCATCCCCCCCGGGAAGATCGGTTCTGCCGATACTCATGAAAAACAGACTGTCTCCGGAAAACACCAGAGAATCTTTTTCGCTGTACAGGCAGATCGAGCCCTTCGTATGCCCAGGTGTCTCCAGAACCAGGAGATCCGTGTTGAACACGGTATCTCCCTCTTTGAGAATTACATCCGGTTCGGGAAGGTCGGAAAAAAAGTCCGCAAACTCATCCGGGTCCGGCAAGCCCAGATCCTTCAGAGTTTCACGGTTTGTTTTAGCCGATTTCTTGCCCAGGAAGTTCTTGTCGGCTTTATGAATGGCTATAGGTATTTCGATGCTTTCTTTACCGTAGAAGCTCTTCAGTTTACCCGCCGAAGCGGTGTGGTCAAAATGTCCATGGGTGAGAACGATGCCCGACGGTATCATCTTCAGCATGTTGATGCTGGACACGATGTGAAGCTCACTGCCACCCGGATCGATTACGATACACTCCTTCTTCCCGTTGGAGTAGAGGTAACAGTTGGTCTCCATCGGACCTACTATCAATCTTTCTATCATGGTATGCTACAGCCTACCGTATATGTCAGGCTTTGACAACCTGAAGCGCTTTCAGGACGAGGTCGGGATGAAGCATGGCTGGTGAGCTTGGTCCAATCATCCTGGTGTTCGCAGTAGCATTTCTGTTCTTCGGACTCATCCCGGGGATCGGGGCGTTCTTCGTCCGATCCCGATGGAGGTTGTTTCGCCGGCGTATTGCGGAAAGCTCCCTGTATCCCTTCCTGAACTATTCCGATCTGTCCCGGCGGGGTGACTATTTGGGTCGTTACCGCGTATTCGGGCACCTGGAGGCGATCCAGGGAGAAAACAGCATATGGATCAACAACGGCAGCTTCACCGTCGAAGCGGATCTGAGGCAGGCGAAGCTGTACTTCCTGCCCTCCTTCTCCGCCGGCACCCGGACTCTGCCCGTGGAACGCTGGCAGGAGCAGATTCCTGATGAACAGCCGGCGTTGGTTTCCTGGAACCAGATCTTCTCCCTGCCGGCGGGCACCCAGATGTTCATCGCCGGGCAGCTGTATGCGGAGGAAGGCCGGGCGGTATTCCGATCTCAGGGTAAAGATCCTCTTCTGGTGGTGCTCTATGACGGAGAGAGGAACACGATCGTACAGCGGGCCGTTTGGGGTGGACGGCAGAAAAACGAATATTGGAATCAGTTTACCCTCGCCTCTTTGTTGACCGGCGCGTTCTGCATGGTGCTGCTGGCCTATATTTTCCTGCGCTCCACGCCGTCGAGACTTCCGGTGCTGTTCGCCCTGTCTCTCGCCTTTTTCCCGATATCGGGTCTGCTGCCGCCGGGCTTTGTCCTCTACTATCTGTACAGATTTTTCTGGAAGCGGGCCAGAATGCTCAGGGCCGAAAGGGATCTGCTGCGCCTGCCTCTGCGCTACTACCCGGAGTTGGAACAGCTGCAGCCGGAGTCAAGCGTTACCCTGCCGACCGGTGAGTCCTACCTGTGCAGTCAGGACCCCGATCTGTTGATAGAGGGGGAACTGATCATCCGCGGTGCGAGCCTGCCCTCGGTGAGGGAAGGAAAAATCGAGGAAGTCTTTCTTTTTGGAACCTACAGCAAAAGAGAGGAGCAGGGGTGGGTACAAACACCCCGGGACCCGATGGCTGAACTCGTACTGGTGATGGGGGACCCAGCCGTTCTCGCCAAGAACTGCAATCGTCGGGCTCGCATGTTCGCTCTGCTTTCCGTCTTCGGCGTCTTTTCAGCGCTAACGCTGAATCTGTTTGTCCTGCTTTTGGTTTGGCATCTGATCATCCGCTAGGTCTTGTGCGGTCTTCCGCTCCGTAGGTGCGGTCTTCCGCACAGTCAGGCTTCGTACCTGTTTGCCTTTATCTGAGAATCTCCGGGCGAATACTGAGCGATAGACCGAAGTGCTGTGCGATTGCCGGGACAGCCTGATTCCCTCGTGCAGAAGAAAGAGGACCTTTGTGTGGAAATAGTAGTCGAAATAATCGGTTATGAAGAAAATAGCGCCGCCGACCTTCAGTTTTTGCCGGAGGATCTCGATATTTCCCCGGCGAAGAAAACGGCGGCGCCGGTGTCTGGCTTTGGGCCAGGGATCCGGAAAGTACAGGTGGAAGCTGTCCACCGAGCCGTCGGGCAGGTATTTGAGGACCGCTTCAGCAGGCCCGTGGATAACCCGGGCGTTGGCCAGCTGTCGCTTCTCGATCTTTCTCTGAGCTTTCAGACAGCGTTTTTTCTTTATCTCCAACCCGATGAGCAGGCTGGTGGGGTTCATTCGGCAGTACTCGACCAGGAAGTGACCGTTTCCACAGCCGATCTCCACTTCGAGCTTCTCGAATGAACCGTACAGCAACCGGGGCAGGTCCTCGGGCCGCGACAGCTCCCTCTGCTCTCCCGCCGAGTTATCTGGTGCCTTCGCGTTTATCCTCCCGCTTGCGGGCGTAGTTCACTGCCAATTTTCGGCCTTTGAACTCGATACCGGACAACTCTTTTATTGCCCGTTCGCCGAGGGAGGAGTCGATTTCCACGAACGAGTAGTTGTCCAATACCTTTATATCGTGGATCTGAGATCGCTCGGCTTTGAGCCTGTCCATGAAAAGCTGGATCAAATCGCGGGGAAACACTCTGCGGTTCTTCCCCATACTTAAGAACAGCTTCGTTATCTTGGAGCTTTTTTTCTTCCTCTTTTCTCCAGCCAGGGACTGTTTGAACAGATAGGCGCTGAAGTAGGAGCGCAGCGTCAGAGGTACATTCTTGCGAATGATGTTGCGATATTGATTGAGGTCTTCAGGGTTTTCCTCCTCTTTGATCCGTTTTAGGATCTGCCGGATCATCCCTCGAAATATCTGATCTTCTGAAGGGGGTGTGCTTCTTTCTGCATCCACTTTGATCATCTCCTTGAATCGCTCATAGTCTTCGGCAAAGGTGAAGACCTTTTCCAGAACGAATGAGCGCGGTTTGTAACTCTCCGGTCGCGGCGGAACTGCCAGGTTGATCACATGGGTTACCCACCGCAGGTTTTTGCTGCAGGCGGTTTCGAAGGTGCTGATCAAAATCGGCACCTTCCCCACGCTGAAGTTCTGACAGACCTTGTTTTGTTGCGGCACGGACAGCTTCTCCAGCAGCAGGGCGGAGTCCAGATGGTGAGCCCGCATGAGCTTGCTTAGTTGGGCCGCCTGCCCCGGGTCGTCACTCTGAATGAGAAGACTCCCCATCGGTTCAGCCAGGACGAGATCGACGGCTACGGCCAGCTTCTGCCGCGGTTCGATCTGCATGAACACATCCCGGGTCGGTACGGCCAATTGCCTCCAGGTGGAGACTGGAAGCACGGCGGGATGTCTCAGCAGAGAGACCAGCCTCTCAGTGTCTCTCTGGAGACTGTGGGAGATCAGTATTGTTTGTTTTTGCTGCGGAAGCTTGGAGAATATGAACAGGATATCTTCCACGAAGCCGGGATGTTCAGGATTCTCGGTCCTGTCGATTACCACCGTTTGCAGACTGGAAAAATCGAGATTCCCCCTTCTGATATGATCAATCACTTTGTTGGGGGTACCGATTACCACATCCGGGTTCCGAGAGAGCGTTCGATACTCCTTCTTCTCCTGACTTTGGAAACCAAAGGCAAAAACCGAAGGTCTTTTCCCGGATCGGATAAATCTCCTGAACTCGCCAAAAACTTTGTGCGAGTTTTCGGTGGAGGAGGTAAGGACTATCGCCTTTATCCCGGCTTTCCCCCGTTTGAGCTTGATAGAAAGGGGCAGGATGAAAGCGGCAGTCTTACCGGAATCTCCCTCTGCCTCTACCGCGACGTCTTTTCCTTTGAGTATGATCGGAATCAGCCGTTGCTGCAGATGGGTCGGCTTGGCGTACCCGGCTTCCCGAAACAGCGTCCACGCCTCCGCACTTCCGAAAGTTCTTTTTCCTCTCGTTGGTGCCATAGTGTCTTTTCCAAAGAACGATTGTAGATTTTAGATCGGCGTCATAATATCGCAATCTTCGATTACGACTGAATGGAAGATTGCGATGTCTTCTTCCAGCCGAAAATCTTATAATAAAAACAAGATTTTCAGCCTTCATCATATTAACGCGGAAGTTTCACCTGTGTCAATGAGCGGAGAAATAAAGAGACTGCCGATGATAAGAGAGACAGATTGTCGAGGGAGTATGCTATGCGAAAAGGGATTATTCTGGTCTTGATGCTCATTCTGCCCCTGAGTTCCCTGGCGGCGGAAACCCTGCGTTTCAAATACGTCAAAGATGAGAAGTACAGGCTGATTACGGAGGTGAACGAGGAGGTGTACGTGAACGGGGTGCGCTCCCACCAGGCCAACATCCTCAACAAGGTGGCGGTGGACACCCTGGCGGTTCGAAACGAAACGGGGCTGCTCTCAGCCACCTTTTTGACCTCCGAGCGCTCCTACGGCGTACAAACTTCATTTTCCCTGACCGAGGAGTACGAATCCCTGTTCTGGCGGGACGAGGTCGGCCACTACGACATCGGCGAGGCCTACTTCATGCCCGTTGTAAGGCACGTGCCGACCTTCCCCGATGAGGAGGTGACTCCCGGTAGCAGCTGGAGCGCCCCGGGGGAGGAGGCTCATGACCTGCGTCGCAGCTTCGCCATAGACAGACCGGTACGCTTTCCCATGACCGTGCACTACACCTATGTCGGTTCCGAGATGCGGGAGGGAAAAACGCTCGAGGTTATCTCGATCCGATACGAGGTCCAGCACAAGACGGCGGGTCTCATCAGTCGACGAGCCCAGGTTCCGGTCCTGATCGAGGGCAGATCGGAGCAGACCTACTACTTGGACAACCAGATGGGCAAACCCCACTCATATTCCGAAGAGTTCGATTTTGTTTTCTACCTGTCCGACGGACAGACCGTCGAGTATATCGGCACGGCCGAAGGCTTGTTTCTGGAGTCGGCGGAGCTGGATCGGGAGCAGGTTGCCGAGGATATCGCCAGACAACTGGAAGAACGCGGGGTGGAGGACACCACTGTGGTTGCCGAAGAAGAGGGGGTCACCCTCAACCTGCAGAACATCCAGTTCGAGGCCAATTCGGCTGCGTTGCGTGAGTCGGAGCGGGCCAAGCTGCGGCAAATCGGGGAAATATTGGGGGAATATCCTGACCGGGACATTCTCATAACCGGGCACACCGCCCGGGTTCCCGGCTACACGGAGGATGACCATCAGCGTCTGTCCGAACAGAGAGCCCTGGCCGTGGCGGATTACCTGCTGTCTCTGGGGAGCTTGAGGGCCATCCAGGTCACTACCCGGGGTATGGGTCACCGGGAACCTCTGTCGGACAACGATACCGAGCAGGGCCGCCGTCAGAACCGGCGGGTGGAGATCACGATTCTGGAGAACTGACTTCAGGCTGACCTAGTTCTTGTTCCTGTCCACCAGACGGTTCTTGGCGATCCAGGGCATCATGGAACGCAGTTTCTCTCCCACCTCCTCCATCTGATGGGCGGCGTGCTCCTTGCGCATGGCCAGGAACTTTTCCCTGCCGCTCTTGTTCTCTCCGATCCAGTTCTCGGCGAAGCTGCCGTTCTGGATCGCGGTGAGAAGCTTCTTCATCTCCTGTTTCACCGCCGGGGTGATGATACGGGGGCCTGAGACATAATCACCGTACTCGGCGGTGTCGGAAACGCTGTAGCGCATCAGCGACATCCCGCCCTCGTAGATCAGATCTACGATCAGTTTCATCTCATGGATACACTCGAAGTAGGCCATCTCTGGGGCATAACCGGCCTCCACCAGGGTCTCGAATCCCGCCTGCATCAGGTGCGTGACTCCGCCGCAAAGCACAGCCTGCTCCCCGAACAGATCGGTTTCCGTTTCCTCCTTGAAGGTGGTCTCGATCACCCCAGCCTTGGCACCGCCGATCGCCGCCGCGTATCCCAGGGCGGTCTCCCGGGCTTTGCCGCTTGAATCGTTGCCGACGGCGATCAGGCAGGGTACGCCGTAGCCCAACTCGTACTGGCGGCGCACCGTGTGTCCCGGTCCCTTGGGGGCCACCATGGATACATCCACGTCCTCAGGCGGTTTGATCTGTCCGAAGTGGATGTTGAATCCATGGGCGAACATCAGGGTTTTTCCCGCTCCCAGTGAAGGGGCGATATCTGCCTTATACACCTGAGCCTGCAGGTGATCTGGAACCAGGACCATGATGACATCCGCCCACTGGGAGGCTTCCGCCCCGGTCATGACCTTCAGGCCCGCCTCCTGCGCCTTCTTCACGGAAGCGCTGTCTTTGCGCAGTCCCACGCAGACCTCGATGCCGGAGTCCCGCAGGTTGTTGGAATGGGCGAATCCCTGACTGCCGTAGCCGATAACCGCCACTTTCTTGCTCTGGATCCACTTCTGATCGATCTCCTGCTCGTAGTACATTTTCATTTGAGTTCTCCTTGCTAATGCCTGTTATGAGGGTTGTAGTATAGCCCTGATTTCAATGTGTATGTCAAGGAGACCTGGGTTACGGGGATTCCGGCTGCAGAACCACTTTGTAGGCGCGTTCCTGATCCTTGTGAAGCATTACCCGAAACGCCTCTCTGGCATCGCGAAGGCTGAAGCGGTGGGTGATCAGGGGGTCGACTTTAATCATGCCTGAAGCCATCAGCTGAATAGCCCGGGGAAAGTCCCTGTATTTGTTGTTGGCGGAGCTCATAATCCTGCGCTGCCCACGGTATCGATAACTGCATCGAGACGCTTTTTCCGTCTAAGGAGGTGCCTCCGCAGAGCGCTGCTGTCCCCAGGGATTGCTTCGTCTTTTTCATAGGTACCTCCTTACATAGTGGTTTGGAACACTAAAAATTCTAAGACAGCGGGGTTGCACTGTCAACGAAAACCGTTGTTGATCATGTGTGTCTCCTTCCTCCGGTCGCTATTTTTTTCGGATTTTTTACTCCAGGGACTGAAAAAGCTTACCCTGCACGATGTGATCCCTGCTGCGCTCCAAATGCTCCTCCAACAGATCCAGGCTTTCCTGTGAATTCCCTGACAACTTCTCCACAAAGTGCTTGTGATCACTAAAGCTCTCATGGATATCGGGAGGCGTTCCAATCCGGTAGATGAAGGTCATATTCAGATGCAGATTAACTTCCCGGTAGAACTTTTTCAGATATTCATTCCTGGCCAGATTGCACAATTCAGTATGGAACAGGAGGTCCAAGTAGATGTAATCGTTCATCTTGTCGAGGGCTGGGTTTGTTTCGACTATTGTTCTCATATCTTCAACGACCTTGTATATCGGTTGCAGTTCGACCTCTGAGATTTTCCGATAGACCAGTTTCGTAGCATGCAACTCCAGTACTTCCCGCATTTCAACGGCATCCAGAATCGATTTCTTGGTCGGGACCGTGACGAAACAGTTGCTCCGAGGCTTTATTCGCACTACGTTTTCCATCTCCAGCTTCTTCAGCGCATCCCGGACCGGCATGGTGCTGACGTTCAACTGTTCTGAGATTGCTTTGATGTTCAGTTTTTCTCCATACCTAATGTGTCCCTCGATTATCTGCTTGCTGAGATGTTCATAGACCACGTCGCTGAGACTGGGATACTCTATTTGCATAGCTTCATTCGATCTCTGGTTTGTGTCCTCTAAAAAATTCGCCCGTTCTCCAAAGGTTTTTTTCGCTCCGCCCGTTTGATGTTGACAATCTTATGTCCCTATTGTAATATATCAGATATTATATTTCAAGGAGGTTGTCATGAAACCCGTAATACGAAACCTGTTGGGGGTTGCCCTTCTTTTCTGTCTGATAGCGCTGCCCCTGGCGGCCGGAGGCACGGAGGAAGGAGCGGAAAAGGAATACGTGCTCAAGTTCAACCACGTGCTCAATCAGAACGATCCGTTCCACAAGGCCTTTGTCAAATGGTCGGAGGCCGTGGCGGCAAAGACAGATGGGAAGCTGAAGGTGGAGGTGTTCCACAGCGCCCAGCTGGGTGTCGAAGAGGACATCATCGAACAGATCCGCATGGGAGCGAACGTCGGGCAGAACACCGACTCCGCGCGCATGGGCAACTACATTCCCGGCATTGCGGTGATGAACGGCCCGTATTTCGTCGATAGCCTGGACGAAGTGCAGAAGCTCGCCCAGGCGCCGACCATCCAGAAGTGGCTGAAAGAGCTCGAGGATACCTACGGAATCAAGGTCCTGTCGTTCAACTGGGTCCAGGGGTTCCGTAATTTTCTAACCAATAAAGAGGTTCACAGCCCGGATGACTTGAAGGGTTTGCGTATCCGCGCTCCCGGCGCGCCGATCTGGATGGAATCCGTACGCTCCTTGGGGCCGACCCCCGTCGCTCTACCTTTCAGCGAGCTGTACTCCGGGATCCAGTCGAAGACCGTCGACGGTGCGGGGAATGTGAATGTGAATACCTACAACGGCAAGCTGTACGAAGTGGCGAAATACCTCATCGAAACCAAGCACATCCTTCTGATCAACTTCGAAGTCGTCAGTGCCAAGTGGTTCAACTCCCTGCCGGCGGAGTATCAGAAGATCCTCCAGGAGGAGTGCGACAAAGCCGGACGGGAAGTCTCCAGGGAGGTGGAACGGTACTCCGAGGAAGCCAAGGACAAACTTCGGGAGGCGGGGATGATCATCATTCCCTATTCCGATCTCGATATACCGGCTTTCAAGAAAGCGGGTATCAAGGCGTATGAGACCCTGGGCATTCTCGATGCCTACAACCAGGTGCACAAGGAGATCGGCAAATAGCTCTTAAAAGGACGTAGAGACAAACCTAGGGGTCTGTTGCCCCGCTTCAGGGGCAACAGGCCATTTGTTTTTCCTGGCACGTCAACCCATTAAGGAATACAATACGGATATGAACGAGAAATGGGAGTTGTTTTACAGGATCGAAGAGTACGCAGCGGCATTCCTTCTTCTGGGCGCGACACTGGTGATCTTTTTTGCGGCTGTGTTTCGCAGCTTCGATCGCCCGCTAAACTGGTCACTGGATATCGCGCTGTTTCTGTTCGCCTGGAGCGTATTCTTGAGCGCGGAAGTTGCGATGCGGAAAGGGAACCTGGTAAACGTCGATTTTCTGGTACAGAGATTTCCCCAATTGGTACAGAGAATCCTGGGGATCGTTATCTATTTGATCATACTCGTCTTTCTGGCCACTCTTGCCGGGTTCGGTCTGTATTTGAGTTATATCACTCGGGCCCGCGCGTTTCAGGGTATCCCGACCTTCAGCTATACCTGGATTACTCTGAGCGTTCCGGTCGGATGCGCTCTCTGCATTATCAACTGTATCCGGATGATTCGGGGATTCCTGAGAAATCATCCGTCGGATGACTCCCTGGCAGACCGAGGCGGTGAAGCCGCGTAACCCGACATGCTGATTCCGCGATCATCCAGGCGTATCACGCACCAGGAGAGGGAAATATGCTGCTTGTTACGATTTTATTCTTGATTTTCCTATCCATCGGAATGCCTGTGGCCTTCGCCATCGGTATCGCCGGGTTGTCGTTTTTCCTCCAGCATCCGGAGCTGCCCTTTTCGATGGTCGTCCAGCTTCCCCTTTCCCAAACGCAAAACTCTCCCCTGCTCGCGGTTCCGCTTTTCATCTTCGCGGGAAACCTGATGAACGCCGCAGGAATCACAGAACGTCTCATCCGCCTGTCGACCCTGCTGACAGGCCATATCAGGGGCGGATTGGCCCAGGTGAGCGTGGTTCTCAGCACGCTCATGGGAGGGGTTTCCGGCTCCGCAACGGCGGACGCGGCCATGGAAGCCCGTTTGCTGGGAATCGGGATGGTGAATAAAGGATACTCGAAAGGTTACACTGCAAGTGTTATCGGATTCACCTCCCTCATCACCGCTACGATTCCACCCGGAGTAGGAATCATCATCTACGGAACCACCGGGGATGTGTCGATCGGGCAGTTGTTCATGGCCGGATTGATCGTCGGCTTGATCATGATGGTGATGCTCATGGTGACGGTGGCCATAACCGCCAAAATCCGCGGATACGTGCCGGAGAGACCCAAAAGAGCCACCTTTAAAGAAATCACGACGTCCCTCGGTGAGACGATTTGGGCGCTGATTTTCCCGATTCTGCTGCTCGTCGGCCTGCGCTTTGGGCTTTTCACACCCTCGGAAGTCGGTGCGTTCGCCTGCGTCTACGGGATTCTGGTAGGTGTGTTCGTGTACCGGGAGCTGACCTTTAAGAAATTCCTGGAAACCTTGCGAATCACAGTCGGAGATGTCGGGGCGGTGATGTTCATTATCGCGCTGTCCGGGCTCTTCCGATACGGAATCCCCTTTGAGCATGTGCCGCAGACCATGACGGCGGTGATTACCGGAATTTCAACCAACCAGCACGTGGTTCTATTGATCGTCATAGGATTCCTGGTCATCGCCGGCATGTTCATAGAAGGTTCGGTGTGCATCCTGCTGTTTACCCCGATCCTCCTGCCGATGGTTGTTGCCTTGGGAGTCGATCCGGTGCACTTCGGTCTCATCATGTGCACCACCATTACCATGGGGCTTCTCACGCCCCCGGTCGGGATTTCGATGTACGCGGTCTGTACGATCCTGGAATGTTCAACCTCCGCGTATCTGCGGGAGATGTTCCCGTTTCTCGTAACCGTCGTATTGGAGCTGATTATCCTGGTTTATCTGCCGGACGTGGTGCTGTTTCTGCCGCGGCTGCTGTTTTAAGCCAGCGGAGTAACAACGGATGGCGGCCATTTCAGTCTTTTAAAGCGCGGTTAATCTGAATGAGGAGCTCATGATCATGAAATTGGAGGGCCAAACAGCACTGGTCACGGGTGCGGCCCGGGGAATAGGAAAGGCGATCGCCCTTTGCCTGGCCCGGAGACAGGTAGCCGTCGGACTGATGGATCTGAGGGATCCCGGTCCTGTTGCGGAGGAGATCGACGCGGATGGATACACCGCCCTGCCTCTGAAGGCGGATATCACGGACCGGGAATCCGTGATTCGCGCTGTTGATTCGATGATTCAGCGATTTGGGAAAATCGATATTCTGGTGAACAACGCGGGAATCATCGTACGGGAGTCGATTCTCGAGCTGAGCTATGAGGATTGGCAGAGAGTGATGAACGTCAACATCAACGGAGCCTTCCTTTGCAGCAAGGCGGTTATTCCCCACATGATCGAGCGGTCCTACGGGAGGATCGTAAACATTACCTCGATAGCGGGGAAAATGGGCGACATCACCGCTTCGCCGGCGTACGGTACCTCGAAAGGGGCGATCAATACGTTCACGAAATCCCTTGCCCGCCAACTCGCCGCGTACAATATCACCGTCAATGCGATAGCACCCCACGCGATCGAGACCGACATGAGCGCGGAGTGGTCGGAGGAGAAACGGCGGGCTGTCGTTGGTTCCATTCCTTTGAAGCGAATGGGGACACCCGATGAGGTCGCCGAGGCGGTGCTGTTTCTGGTATCCGAAGGGGCCTCCTTCATCACCGGAGAAATCCTCGATATAAACGGCGGATATCTGATGGACTGATCGTCCGGCTGAGTGCGGCCGATAGTCGGCAGCATCTTCGCTCGAACGTATTGACAGCAGACGTCTTACGTCATATAATGAAAACACAATCACACCTCAAAACGAATCACCGGATGCGCAGGATGTTTGTTCGGGAAGAAATCGAGGAAAAAAAGAAGAGAATCCGTCTTCTGCTGGAAGAACTCGGATTCGATGCCGTCTACCTCAAGAAACAGTCCAACTTTTCGTGGTTGAGTGGAGGAGGACTGAATGTTGTTGGCATCACCCTGGAGCTCGGTGTGGCAGGACTCCTGATTACCCCGGGGGAAACCTTCGCGATCTGCAATAACATCGAATCCCCCCGCATGGAGAGAGAGGAGAAACTCGAGGAACGGGGCTTCGAAATCCACAGCTTCCCCTGGTACGAGGATCGGCGCGGATCATAATCTCCCGGGGATCGAAGACATCTCGGGGAGCATCAATCCTCTGCGCTATTCGCTTACCCCTTGGGAGATCGAACGTTACCGGGAGATCGGGGAGGTGACTTCGGTCGCCATCGAGGAAACGGCGCGGGAGATCGAGCCCGGGGAGAAGGAGTGCAGCGTTGTGGGACGTTTGGCCGGAAGGTTGTGGGATAGCCGGCTGGACTACATCACCACTTTCTGCGCCGCCGATGAAAGGGTTGCCTATTATCGTCACCCCATTGCCACTGATAAACAAATCCGGGAAAGGGCGATGCTCTGCGTCAATTCCCGCCGACAGGGGCTGATTGTTTCCCTGACCCGCTTCGTACAGTTCGGTCCCGTTCCAGCGGAGCTCAGGCGCAAGTACCAGGCCAACGTTCTCATTGATTGCACCCTTATGTCCAACACCGTTCCGGGCAGGCCGGCGGTGGAGGCATTCCGGGAAGGTATCAAAACGTACGAGTCAACCGGCTACCCCGATGAGTACAAGCTCCACCACCAGGGCGGGGCGATCGGCTATGCCGGCAGGGACTACAAGGTCGATTTTCAGTGCAAGGAGATCGTGCAGGAGAACCAGGCTTTTGCCTGGAACCCCTCCATCACCGGTTGGAAGAGCGAGGATACGATGATTGCCACCTCAAAGGGGCCGGTTCTCGTATCCAAACCGGTGCTTTTCCCCGAGTTGAAAATGGAGGCCTGCGGAGTCGAGTTTTCCAGACCAGACATACTCGAGCTTTGATCTGGTTTTAATAAAATCTTTATATGAAGGAGGAGCAGCATATGAAACGTTCCGTAAGCGCGCTGCTCGTGCTGGTTCTGATCCTGTCGGGGGGAATCCTCTTCGCCGGTGGACAGGGAGAGAAGGTGTACCCGTCCAGGGAAATCGAGCTCATGGTCCCATGGAGTGTAGGCGGGTCGACAGACATTGTCTTCCGCTCCTTACTGATGGTGCTTCCAAAGTACCTGAAAGCGCCGGTTATTGTCGTCAACCGACCGGGGGCATCGTGGTCGGCGCTCTGCCCGGTCTAACCGGATCTGTCGGGATCATCCTGCTGCTTCCGTTCCTCTACTACCTGGAGCCGGCCACGGCGCTCATCATGCTCAGCGGCATGTTCTGCGGTGCGATCTACGGGGGCTCGATATCGGCGATCCTGATCTCGACACCCGGCACTCCGTCGGCTGCTGCGACGGTTCTGGACGGCTACCCGCTGGCCCAAAAGGGGGAGGCGGGGAAAGCCATCGGCGTAGCTACGATCGCTTCGACCATAGGGGGAATCATCTCCACACTGTGCATGATCTTCATCTCCCCGCAGCTGGCGAAGTTCGCCCTGAAATTCGGCCCCGAAGAGTACTTCGCTCTCATGGTCTTCGGTTTAACGGTGATCGCCAGCGTGTCCGGCAAATCGCTGGTAAAAGGATTGATCTCCGGTTTTTTCGGCCTGCTTATAGCTTCGATCGGCATCGACGAGCTGAGCGGGTTCGCGCGCTTTTCCTTCGATGTGCCCAACCTCATGACGGGATTTCCCATGCTCCCCGTCCTGATCGGTATGTTCGCCATTTCCCGGATTTTCATCGAGGTGGGCAATGTGGGCAAGCAGCTGCGGCGTTACCAGCAGAAGATCAAGGGTGTACTGCCTTCCTGGAAGGAGTAAAAACGCCTCATCCCCGTGATCATCCCCGCTTCTTTTCTGGGAACCTTCATCGGTATCATCCCCGGAACCGGAGGAGCGATGGTGCCGCTGCTCACCCTGGGGATTCCCGGGGATGTGGTAACGGCGGTGATGCTGGGAGCTCTGTTGCTGATCGGTGTCCGCCCCGGCCCGTTGCTGTTCCAGCAAAACCGCCAAATCGTCAACGCCTTGTTTGTGGGCTTCATGCTGGCCCAGTTCCTGATACTGGGACTCGGTCTGGCCAGCGTGAAGGTGTTCCCCAGGATACTGAAAGTACCGATCTCGATACTCTTTCCCGTTATCTTTGCGCTCTGTTGCTCCGTTTGCTGAGAGTTCTGCGATAGCCTTTCTCCAGGTGCTTCCGCATGGAATCAGACGCACCCTCCGGATCGCGGGTCTTGATCGAGTGGAAGATGGCCGAGTGTTCCAACAGAGCCTGGCGATGATCTTCATTGGTCCTGGGTGCGTCCTGATAAGTTTTAATGATCGCATCCATTATTATAGGGACCAGCCGCATTATCACGGGATTTTCCGTGGCTTCGGCGATGCTTCGGTGAAACTCGAGCTCGGTCCCCATCCCTACTTCATGGCGGTCCACGATGTCCTTCATCTCACCGAGGTATTTCCCTATTCGATCAATGTCGGCTAATGTTCCCCGCTCGGCTGCCAGACGGGCGACTCCCGGTTCGATCAGAAGGCGTACCTCGATCAGTGACAGATGCAGATCCTGGTCCACAAGGAAATCGAGACCGAGTGGGTCGCTGGCGATCCCCGGTGTTTGGGAAACGAACGTGCCTTTGCCCCGGTGAATCTCGATTATATTTTGTGAGACCAGGGATTTTACAGCTTCTCGTACCGTTGGTCTGCTGACGCCGAACAATTCGGCAAGCTGCATCTCGTTCGGCAGTTTGTTGCCGGGTTTGAGCTTCTCCTTCCGGATCAATTCCTTTATCCGTTTGGCAACTTCGTGGGATAATCGATTTTGGTTCGCAATCCTCTTATACATGCCGGTACCGGTTCATGATCGGTCTATGGACCCCTTAGTATAACTCGATCCCGAGGTAATTTCCACAAGACATATGACGACAGACTTCTACTTCCGGCTTGTCGGCTTGACGAGTCGCCGATGCGGCAGCTACGATGTCGACGGTTTGGTAGTGAGATGCAGGAAGAAACGAAGGACGCACGGGTCCTGAAAATGGAGATCCGAAAGCGAAGGATCGCCCTTCTCTTTCTCTCGGTCGGAGCCGTGAGCTTCGGCTTCTCCGGGGTCCTGATCAAACTGTGCGACTTCCCGCCTTCGGTGATCGCCTCCTTCCGCATGATCCTGGCCGGCGTGGTGTTGACGCCCTTTTGCGTCGGACGGTTGAGGGATCTCTTCCGGGAGAGGGGGATCCCCGGCTTTCTGCTGCTGTTGATCCCGGGACTGCTGCTGGGACTCCACTTTCAGGCCTGGATCATCGGACTGAAGCGGACCTACGTGGCCAGTGCGACCTTCATCTTTTCCATCAATCCCCTGTTCTTCACCCTTTTCGAGCGTTTTCTCCACAAGAGGCGGATACCCGTCTACACCTACGTAGCCCTGGCCATGGTCCTGGGCGGTGCCTACTGGCTGTTCGCCTCCAGAGGCGGTCAGCTGGGGCAGACCGGGGATTTCCTCTGTCTGCTGTCCACCCTGCTGTTCGTGATCTACCTGCTCGTATCCAGGAGGGTATCCGAAGATGTTCCCCACCTGCTGTACATCCACGTGATCTATCTGTGGGGGGGGCTGTTGACCCTTCCCTTTTCCCTTGCCGGGGGCGGGCTGGCCCGGGTCGATGTGACAGCCGTCGGGTCCGTACTTGCCCTGCTGGGATTGGCTCTGTTTCCCACCCTGATCGGGCACACTTCGAACAACTACGGGGTGCGCCACCTCAGTCCTCTGACAATTTCCTTCTTCACCCTCACTGAACCGATTATCGCCAGTCTCTCCGCGGCCCTGATTCTCACCGAGATACCCCCCTATCGGGAGTTTCCCTCCTACTCCCTTTTCCTGGGAGCGACCGTGCTGTACCTGGTGAAATCCCGGGGTCGCTGAGCCTTGAGTTCACGTAGTCGTGGTTTTTGATCCTACCGGCGATCCTGCCGGCGAGTCGAGCTTCGATCCTACTTGCGGTCGAAGAAGATGCTCTTGCCGCCCACGCTGAGGGGGATGCCGTAGGCGATCCTGACATCGGGCCCCAGAGTCTTCAGATTCAAGGCGGCCCGGCCGGCGGAGAAGAAGACCCGGTTGTCCACCCGGCTGTCCGCGGCCACGCTCACAGCTGAGCCGAGGGCGATCCCCAGGTCCCCGGTGTTGAAGGCGCAGATGCCGTTGTTCTTCTCATTATCCGCACAGTCTTCGAAGCCGCAGAATCCGCAGTTGGACACGCCCAGGGTGTTGATCTTCGTGCCCAACAGCACCAGGGCGCCGGCGGAGCGCAGGCAGTTTGCATCCCGAAGGAAAAAGGCCACCCCGGTTTCCTCGCCGATACGCTGCATCTCCCGGGCGATCTCATCCTTTTCCGTGCCCGTCAGCACCATGGTGACCAGATTGTCCGTACCCTTGCCCTTGGGCGCGGTTCGGGCGGCGATGCAGATTTTACGGGCCACCTCGAGAAGGCCCTCCCGCTCCATATTTGTTCCATCCGTTTTCATGGCAGTACGATATCTTTTATTCATTATGATTGTCAATGTGATACCTTATCGGCCCCGTATATTTGACTTCGGGGCTGAGTTCCCGTATGCTTGCTCTATTACGATGACAGCCCGAAGGGCTGGAAGAGGACATCGAAATCTTCCATAGAGGTTGCGACGGGAGCGACCGACTGCGGAAGACCGCAATAGCGGAGATTACGATCGGAGATTACGATATGGATCAGAAGAACACGGACTGGATCGAGCAGCGGGTGCTGGAAAGGTTCCTGCGTTACGTGCGTATAGACACGACTTCGAACGGGCATTCGAAGAGTTCCCCGACGACGCCGGGGCAGCTCGAGCTGGCCAGAGTGCTTGTCGGGGAGCTCGAACAGCTTTACCTGCCGGCGGTGGAATTGGACGAGGCAGGTTTTGTCTTTGCCCGTGTCGAGTCGAACCTGAAGGGTTCCGCGGCCCAGCCCCCCGAAATAGGTTTTATCGCCCACCTGGACACCAGCGATGCGGTCCCGGGAAAGAATGTCGATCCCAAGATCCATGAGAAATACGACGGCAAGGTCATCGAGCTGGAGGAGGGGGTCGTGCTGGATCCCGGGGAGTATCCGGAGCTGGGCAAGTACAAGGGTCAGACGATCATCACCTCCGACGGCACCACCCTGCTGGGGGCGGATGACAAGGCCGGGCTGGCGGAGATCATGACCGCCGTTGAGTACCTGGTCCGGCACCCCGAGGTGCCCCACGGCAGAATTGGGATCTGCTTCACACCCGATGAGGAGCAGGGCTTGAGCATGCAACGCTTTCCCATGGACAAGATCTCCGCCAAGTACTGCTACACCTTCGACGGCGCGGGGGAGGGGGCGATCGAGGCCGAGTGTTTCGAGGGATACCGGGCGGATCTACGCTTTCTCGGCAAGAGCATTCACACGGGCGTGGCCAGGGGAAAGATGGTGAATGCCCTCGAGATGGCGGCCCGCTTCCTCAACCTGCTTCCCGGTGCCGAGAGTCCCCAGGCGACCGACGGTCGCTACGGTTTCTACTTTCCCCTGGAGATCTCCGGGGGTATCGAAGAAACGACCCTGGTGATCTACCTGCGGGACTTCGAAGAGACGGAGGTGCAGCGGCGGGCGGCGGCTCTGGAGAGTATGGCCCGGGCCGTGGAGGCGGTTTTTCCTCGGGGCAGGGTGGAGATCAAGGTCGAAAAACAGTACGCCAATCTGCACCGCTATCTCCAGAGTGTCCCCCAAGTGCTGACCTTTCTGGAGCAGGCGATCCGGGCCACCGGTTTGGAGCCGGAGTACAAGATCATTCGCGGCGGTACCGACGGCGCCCGCCTGAGCGAGCTGGGGGTGCCCACGCCCAACGTGTTCACCGGAGGGCACAACTATCACAGCCGTCAGGAGTGGGCCGCCCTTCCAGCCATGGTGCGGGCGGTGCACACGGCCGTGAATATCTGCCGCCGCTGGGCCGAGGGCGGGGCAAAGGCCTAAAGACTCCGGGTACAGCAACCGATGGCTGCCGACGGATTCAGCAGGATCCTGGTCACCGGCGCTTCCGGGTTCATCGGGGGCTGGGCCACCGGTATCCTGGTGGAGCGAGGCTATGCGGTGCGGGCGCAGTACCGGCGCAGCCGCATCCCGGCGCACCTGGAGGAGATCCGGGGGCTGGGGGTGGAACTCCGGAGGTGCGATCTCACCGTAGCGGACGAAGTGCGGCACCTGCTCAAAGATGTGGAAGCCGTGGTCCACTGCGCCGCGCTGACCAGGGACTGGGGATACGAGCAGGATTTCTTCCTTCACAATGTCGAGCTCACGGAACGACTCGTTGATGAAGCCCGCCGCGCCGGCTGCCGGGTGTTTGTTTTCCTGAGCTCCCTCTCGGTTTACGGTTTCGGGGGTCACCGGCAATCCACGGAGGAGGGGCCTTTCTACCCCTATGTCAGCGGGTATCAGCGCAGCAAGAAGGCCGCAGAGGAGGTCGTGCTGAGCTCCGCGGCGCCGGGATTTCGGGTTACCGTGCTGCGCTCGGGAAACGCCTACGGCCCGGGGGATACTACCACTTTCTACAGATTGCTTGCCGCCCAGGAGAAAGGCGTGAGGGGAACTGTCAGCGGCAATCGGGCCCTGACCAGTCCGGTCTACGTCGAGGATCTGGTCCAGGCGGTGATTCTGGCTCTGGAAAACGAAGCCGCCGCCGGGCAGGTGTTCAATATCACGAGCGGAGAGGAGGTCACCTGGCGGGAGATGATGAGCTACTGCGCCGAGCTTCTGGGCGTGCGCCCGTGGCTCGAGCTGCCGATCGCCCTGGCCTGGATCGCCGCTTATCTGTTCAATGGGATCTACCGCCTGTTTCGCATAAAAGCCGAGCCGGTCGTCTTTCCCTACCGGGTTGCCCATATATCCCGGGACTACAACTTCAGCATCGAAAAAGCGAGGCGGGTGCTCGGCTACCGCCCCCAAACAGACTGGCGGACGGGATTGTCCAGGACCGTGGCTGCCTACAGACGCTACCGGGAGAGCGGGGTCATTGAGTTCCGGGTGCCCGAGGAGTGGCGGGGATCGCAGTAGCGGATGATCCCGTAGCGTCCTTCGGTCAGCCACTTCGGATCGTCCCTGTCCAACCTCTCCACCACCTCTGGAGGGAGATCCGTAATGAGCTCGCTCTTGGTCGTGCGCAGCGTCACCAGGGCCGCGGGAAAATAGCCGGCGATCCCTTCCATCGGGGTAGCGGGGTCCCATCTGCGGTCGGCCAGCAGTCTGCGGTAGTTCAGGTCCCCCTTGAGCACGACCAGATCGCTCCGCCCCAGTTGACGCCGCAGATCGGAGGGAAGCTGGGGAAAGTGCAGGGGACCGTTCCAGAAGTGATGCTCCGCCAGCACCAGAGATCCCCTCTCCATCCGCCGGGATAGCTCCCGGCCCGGGCGCCGAAGCTCCCTCCTGCCGCTCTGTTCCATGCGCCGAATCGTGGCGGTCACATCTTCGATCACGGCATCGGATACAAAATACGGTACCTTCTTGCAGTGCAGAACAACTTTCAGCTCCTGCGAATGCCGCAGCAGGGCATCGACCAGACACAGATCGGCGATCAGCTCCGAGCCCGAGTTGTCCAGGATCAGATCGACCCTTCCGGCTCGAAGAAGCTTCTCCGTGACTAATTCGGAGTGGTCCAGGAGAAGCTCCTTCGATTCACCCTCCGGACCGTCCCGGTAGCGCTCGTGCAGCTGGCTGTAGCTCAGATCCAGGCGGTTGGCCCAGAGGCCGTAGCGGAGCAGGACCGGCAGCCTGTCCCGGAGGGAAGGGATCCTCCCGGTCTCCGCGAAGATGCGAGCGGCCAGGTCCAGGGCGCCCCCGGCACGCTTCAGCTCCTCCTCCTTGAACGGCTGGTAAGGATCCACGGCGAAGCGGGGGCCGTTCTCCCTGTAGTAGCCCCAGGCCAGCAGTACCTCCAGGTAGAACAGGCTCTCGGCGAAGTACCAGGGAAGATCCAGCCAGGTTCTGCCGACATGCTTTCCGATCTCCCGGCTCCAGACGGTGTGCTCCTCCGCGTCCATCTGATCGGCGAGATAGGGGTGGTCGGAGAGGCAGGGTTGTACAGTCCCCGAGTGCAACCTTTCTCTGAGCTCCCTCAGCGTCGCCGCTTCGGGCTCGGCGAGACCGTTCTTCCCGATGATCCGGTCGAGCATCGCCGGCAGCCGCTCCCTGAAGGTGAAGGCGGCGAAGGAATCGGGATCCGAGGTTCTGATGATCGGCGGCAGGGATTGGGGCGGCTTCAGGCTCACGGGCCTTTATACCACGCGCACGGGGGACCTGTAAGGGGATTCGAATAAAATCGAGGATCTTCAGGATCGACGCTTTAGCCGAGTTTCCAGGTCTCCCGGCCGCGAAGCGGCGGAGCCCCTGGCTGAAGGCTCAGGTGGTCAGCTGCAGGAGTTTTTTGAACTCTTCCCGGTCAACTACTTCCCTCTCTATCAACAAATTAGCCAGAGAATCGAGGGTTTCCCGTTTGTCCTGGATGAGGTTCCGGGTCTTCTGGTGGGTTTCATCGAGGATTCGCTTCACCTCTTCGTCGATCTCAGCGGCGATCTTCTCCGAGTACTCCTTCTCCGTGGATGTCCAGTTGTCACCGGTCAGGAAGGGATTGCGGGGCCGTTCATAGGTAGTCAGCCCCATCTTCCCGCTCATGCCGTACTCCTTGACCATTGCTCTGGCGATATCGGTGGCCCGCATCAGGTCGTTCTGAGCTCCCGTGGATACGTCTCCGAAGATCAGCTCCTCCGTCACCCGTCCGGCCAGGAGCACGGCCAGCCGATCCTCCAGCTCGCTCTTGGTCATCAGGTAGCGATCCTCTGTGGGTAGCTGGATCGTATACCCAAGGGCGGCGATTCCCCTCGGCACGATGGAGATCTTGTGCACCACGTCCGTGTTGGGAAGCGTCTCGGCCACCAGGGCGTGGCCCGCTTCGTGGTAGGCCACGATCTTTTTCTCCCTGGGGCTGATAAGGCGCTTCTTCTTCTCCAGGCCGGTGACGACCCGATCGATGGCCTCGTCCAGCTCATCCATGGTGACGCTCTTCTTGCTGCGTCGTGCAGCCAGCAGGGCCGCCTCATTGACGATATTGGCCAGATCGGCACCCACCATGCCGGGGGTTCGACCGGCAATCACTTTCAAGTCCACATCGCCGGCAAGCTTCACATTGACACTGTGGATCCGCAGGATCTCCTCCCTGCCGTTCAGGTCGGGCCGATCCACCACGACCTGGCGGTCGAAACGCCCGGGTCGCAGCAGCGCCGGATCGAGGATCTCGGGACGGTTGGTGGCGCCCATGATGATGACCCCGGCCCGGGTGTCGAACCCGTCCATTTCCACGAGCAGCTGGTTCAGAGTCTGCTCCCGCTCGTCGTGACCGCCGATCGGGTTGAATCCCCGCACCTTACCCAGGGCGTCCAGCTCGTCGATGAAGATAATGCAGGGCGCCTTGCCTTTGGCCTGAGCGAACAGATCCCGAACCCGGGCCGCCCCGACTCCGACGAACATCTCGACGAACTCGGAACCGGAGATGTGGAAGAAGGGAACCTTCGCCTCTCCGGCCACGGCTTTGGCCAGCAGGGTCTTTCCCGTTCCGGGGGCGCCCACCAGCAGGACGCCCTTGGGAATACGTCCGCCCAGTTCCTCGAACTTCTCAGGAGTCTTCAGGAATTCCACGACCTCGGTGAGCTCCTCCTTGGCCTCGTCGATGCCGGCCACATCGTCGAAGGATGTCTTTTTGGCCTCCTCGTCCGCCACCAGGCGGGCCTTGCTCTGGCCGACGTTGAGGATCCCCGGGCCGCCTATGGACATGCGGCGCATCGTGAAGTTCCAGATTGCGAAGATGATCAGCAGAGGAAGGATCCAGGAAAGGAGGGTGCTGAAGAAATTGTTGGCCTGACGCCCGGAGAAGCGCACCCCCTTCTCCTCCAGCTGACTGACCAACTGCGGATCCTCGACCCGATTGGTCACGAACGCCTCCTTCTCGTTTTCGCTGCGCACGATCACGCCGCGGATATCCGACGGAGAGACGGACACATCCTGGATCATGCCCTGTTCCAGATACTGTTTGAACTCGCTGTAGGGAATCTCCCGGGACATCCCGCGCACGAACAGAAACTGCAGTCCGAAGATCAGCAGCAGGGCGATGGCTATGTAGCCCAAAGATATTTGCCGCTTTTTATGCTGGTCATCGTTCATTGTTGTTCCCGTTATTATGATACGAACCGCCCTGGGAAAAGACAAGCCGAATTTGCCCAATCGCCCTTGAACATCGCCGAGATTGCGGTGTACAAGGCTTCATGCTCTACTTCGAGTTGCTTTGTGGGGCCAGTGGGGATATGATCCTCGCTTCTCTGGTCGACCTGGGGGTTCCCCTGTCCTATCTCAGAGGCCGCTTGCGCCGACTGGAGATCCCGGGATTGACGATCAGGCAAACACGCAGGGTTCGAGCCGGCAGGTCCTGCCTGCAGCTTGCGATCACCTGGAGTGAGGTCCGCCAGCGGGAGTATCGAAATCTGGCCGCCATTCTCACCCTGTTGAAGCGCGGCGAGTATCCGCCAACTGTGGTGGCTACCTGCCGGCGTATCCTCAACCGGCTGGCCGAAGCGGAGAGTCAGGTGCACGGTGTTGCGGTAGAGCACGTGCATTTTCACGAGATCGGAGCCGTCGATACGGTTGTGGATGTTCTGAGCTTTGCGCTGGCCCTCGATTATCTGGAGGTTGAGCAGGTCCTGTTCTCGACCCTGACTGTGGGCAGCGGCACGGTCGACACGGCTCACGGCAGGCTTTCGGTGCCGGCGCCGGCTACCCGGGTCATGCTGTCCGGTTTTCGGGTGCGGCCGCTGGATACCGGCACAGAGATCCTCACCCCCACCGGCTGCGCCATCCTGACGGCCTGCGGCAGGCAGGTTTCCGGCGGGCAGGAAGCCGGCAAAGCGGAGGGCCGCCGGCTGGGCGAGGGTTTCGGCTGCGGTCAGAAAAACATCCCCGGGTTTCCAGATTATCTGCGGGTGCTGCACCTCTTCAGATGAGGCGGGTCCGCAAGCCTAGACGATTCCGAGCACATCCATCAACTGCCTCAGATCCGTCAGCAGAACATCCTCTCCCACGTCGCGGATACGGGGATCCCCATCCCGGGGACGGAAGGAACGATCATCCCCGGCGAACAGGGCGGTTTTCATTCCCGCTTGGACGGCCGGCCAGATATCGTTGAGCCTGTCGTTGCCCACGTACAGTACGTGCTCCGGCTTGATGCCGCGACGGTTCAACACCTCGAGGGCGCTGCGGAACAGCCGTGGCGAAGGTTTTGCTTCCAGGAGCCTGTAGGACCACACGCACAGACCGGGGTCGAAACCAAGGAGCTCCAAGCTCCTGTTGAGAAGAGCCGGAAACAGCAGGGGAGTGAAGAATTGGGCATTGGAGACGATGCCGAGAGATACTCCCCGCTCTTTCAGGTGCCGGAGAGTCCGTGCAAGTCCCGGCATGGGCCAGGTCGGATTGCTGCGGCACTCGTACTCCGCGGCCACGGTTTCGCAGAGCGCCCGGGTCGGCTTCTCCCTGCCGAATCCCCGTGCCCGCAGGTATTCCAGCACCTCGCGAACGATACTCCTGATATCCACCTCCGGATACTCCAGACCGCAGTCTTTGAGCCGTTCGTGGGTCCGGGTGATCGCTTCCACCAGAACCACGGCCGCCTGCTCCGCAGTGTTTCGGTCTGCGGGGAGCTCAGCGGCCTCCAGAGCCTCTCTCATTGCCTGGCTGCGAGTCTCCCCGTCGCCGCTGGCGATATCTCCGGAGGTTGAGATAAAGAGCGTGCCGTACAGGTCGAACAGCACGGCCCGGATATCGGGTAGCCGAATCAATCGGGCCTGCCGGTCGGTGGGAATCGGAGTGAGAGGACGGGCGTGTCGCCGCAGCCGGGCGATCAGCGCCTGAGGCTCGACAGGTTCCACAGGCTCCACAGGCGACTCGGGGATCACCAGCGGATCAGATTTCCCCCGTAGGTCAGCCCGGCGCCGAAGCCGATGGCCATCAGCAGGTCTCCCTCCTGGAGCATGTGCTTGCCTTGAAGCTCGGCCAGGGCGATCGGAATCGTGGCGGCGGAGGTGTTGGCAAACTCCTGGATGTTTACGTAGAACCTCTCCAGGGGGATTTTCTTCCTCTTGGCCGCGGCCTCTATGATGCGCAGGTTGGCCTGGTGGGGGATGATATATTTGATATCCTCGACGCTCAACGAGTGGTATTCCAGCAGATGCTCGATCGTCTCGACCAGGGAAGACACCGCGAAATTGTAGACCTTCCGCCCGTCCATCTTGAGCAAGAGATCTGCCGGGTCGGTCACTCCCGGCTTGAAGGGAAAACGGCTACCCCCAGCGGTGCGTTCCAGTAGGCGGGCGCCCCAGCCCCGAGAACGGATGTAGGTGTACAGCACACCCCGTTCTTCGGGTTCCTCTTCGCCGCAGATTACCGCAGCCCCGGCTCCGTCGCCGAAAAGGACGCAGGTGTTTCGATCCTGCCAGTCGACATGACGGGAAAGCACTTCGGATCCGATGAGCAGTATTTTTCTGGCAAAGCCGGAGACGATGAACCCCTTGGCCGTCTCCAGGCCGTAGATGAAACCGGTGCAGCCGGCCACCATGTCCATGGCAGCGGCGTTATTAGCACCCAGGTTTTCCTGCACGATGCAGGCCGTTGCCGGAAAGCCGACGAAATCCGGTGTGGCCGTGGCCAGAAGAATCATGTCGAGCTCTTCCGCTCCGATTTCCGCCCGATGCAGGGCCTTCTTGGCGGCTTCCGTGGCCAGGTCCGATGCCGCCTGGTCCTCCGCCGCGATGTGGCGATAGCTAATCCCGGTGTGGGATACGATCCATTCATCGGAGGTATCCAGATATTCTTCGAACTCATGATTCGACATACGCCTGTCCGGTACGTAGGTACCGGTAGCGCGAATGACTGCATTCATGATTGTCTCCATCAGAAAAAGGTTCCAGCATTCTATGCGAGATTGGTGGCACTTGACAACCCATAGGCTATGTGCTATTTTTTGCGATCCCAAAGGAGCCCGTATGAAGACCTGTTTTCTCTTTCCCGGACAGGGAGCACAGTATCCCGGCATGGCCAAGGACCTCTGGGAGTCAAGCGCCAAGGTAAAAAATCTGTTCACCCTGGCCTCGGATGCCACGAGTATGGATCTGAAGCGGCTGCTGTTCGAGGGAAGCGAAGAGGAGCTGAAAGCCACGGACAACACCCAGGTCGCCGTGACCCTGGCCAGCGTGGCGGCCAGCCTGGTCTGCAAGGAAGAGGGGATCGATCCTGAGGGTTTTGCCGGATTCAGTCTGGGGGAATACAGCGCCCTGCATGAGGCGGGGGTGATTGCCCTGCAAGACCTCTTTCCGATCGTCAAGATCCGGGGGCAGCTGATGGAGAAGGCCGCCCGGGCTCTGGATACGCCGGGAAGCGACGACCGCGCCGGAATGGCTGCGGTGTTGGGATTGGATTTTGCCAAAGCGAAAGAGGTGCTCGAAACACTTAAGGGCAAACAGGTGTTCCTGGCCAACTATTCCAGCCCGTCTCAGATCGTCCTGGGGGGCACCGCCGAAGGATTGGCCGAGGCTGAAGGGGCGTTCAAAGAGGGGGGAGCCCGGCGCTATGTCGTCTTGAGGGTCTCCGCACCTTTTCACACCCCGCTGCTGGAGGAAGCCCGCAAGGGGCTGGAAGAGGTGCTTGCCGGCTACAGGTTCAACGATCCGGTCAAGGCGGTATACGCCAACGTCACGGGGAAAAGGATAACTTCCGGTGAAGAGGCTCGCCTCCTGTGCGTACGGCAGGCGGTTTCGACGGTACGCTGGGTCGAGGAGGAGCAGAGCCTGCTGGATGACGGATTCAATCGATTTTTCGAGGTAGGCCCGGGCTCCGTGCTCGGCGGCCTGTGGAAGGCTTTTTCCAGAGACCACCCCTGCCTCCCCGCGGGAAAGCTGGAAGATATCGAGAAAATCATCGAGGGATAGGAGCATGATGTTAGAAGGAAAGAAGGCAATCGTTACCGGGGGAGCCCGGGGGATCGGCCTGGAGATCGTACTGCGATTTCTCAGGGAAGGAGCCACGGTATATTTCATCGATCTGAATCCCAGTGAGTTCCTCAAGCGTATGCAGGCGACTGCCAAAGAGGGAGGCGGTCGGGTCGTCTTCAAGCAGGCGAACGTCGCCGTAGAGGACAAGATCGTCCCGGTGATCGAGGAGATACTCAAGGAGGCCGGCACCGTCGACATCCTGGTGAACAATGCCGGAATCACCGACAACAATCTCATCTTCCGTATGACCCTGGAGGCTTGGAACAGGGTCATGAGCATCAACCTGGCCAGCGCCTTTATGATCAGCAAGGTAGTTGGGCGTCATATGGCCAAGAATAAGAGCGGCTCCATCGTCAACATGGCTTCCGTGGTGGGGGTCGGGGGGAACGCCGGCCAGGCCAGTTACGCCGCCTCCAAGGCGGGATTGATCGGGCTGACGCGCAGCCTGGCCAAGGAGCTGGGGATGCGGGGTGTGCGGGCAAATGCCGTAGCACCCGGATATATCGACACGGAGATGACCCGGGAGCTGCCGGAGGCGGCTCACGAGGCGTTTCTGACTCAAATCGCCATGAAACGTCCGGGCAGCCCCGAGGAAGTGGCCAAGGTAGTGACCTTTCTGGCTTCGGAGCAGTCCTCCTATGTATCGGGAGAAGTGCTTCGAGTAGATGGCTGCATGTCCATCTAGAAAAACTGTTCTTGAGTTCAAGGAGAGATCTATGGTCAAACGAGTGGTGATTACCGGTTTGGGGACGGTGAACCCCCTCGGAAATAACGTCAAAGATTATTGGGAACGGGTGAAGGCCTGCGAGAACGGCATCACCCGAATTACCCGCTTTGATCCTTCAGAGCATCCCAGCCAGGTAGCCGGGGAGGTCAAGGATTTCAATCCGGGAGACTTCTTTGACGCCAAAGAGGCCCGCAGGATGGACCGCTTCACCGTCTATGCGGTGGCCGCGGCGATCCAGGCGCACGAGGATGCGGGTCTGAAGAACGGCGACATCGATCCCGATCGGATCGGAATCGTCCTGGGCAACGGCATCGGCGGGATCGAGGTGTTGGGGGACAACTTCAAGAAGTTCTTCGATCGGGGTGTCAAAGCCGTGCATCCCCTGCTGGCACCGATGATGATCACCAACATCGCACCGGCGAACGTCGCCATCAAGCTCAACCTGCAGGGCCCATGCCACGCCGTGGTTACCGCCTGCGCCTCCGGAACAGACGCAATAGGTGAGGCTTTGAGCTGGGTGCGCAGGGGCCGGGCGGACATGATGCTGGCCGGCGGAACCGAAGCCGCTCTGACTCCCCTGGGATTGGCAAGCTTTACCGCGATTCAGGCGGTGAGCACCAGGTACAATGACACTCCTGAGAAGGCCTCCAGACCCTTCGACGCCGGACGGGATGGTTTCGTCATGTCCGAGGGTTCCGGAATCGTCGTGCTGGAGGAGCTGGAGCACGCCAAGAAGCGGGGAGCCAAGATCTACGCTGAGCTGCTCGGCTACGGTGCAACCTGTGATGCCAACCACCTGACCGCTCCGCATCCCCAAGGGGTTGGAGCGGTGCGAGCCATGCAGCGGGCCTTGGCGGACGGCGGCCTCACGATTGAGGATATCGATTATATCAACGCCCACGGTACATCCACCCCGGTAAACGATCCGGTGGAATCCAAGGCAATCAGGGAAGTTTTCGGAGAGCAAGCGGACAAGCTCAAGGTGTCTTCCACCAAATCGATGGTCGGTCACCTGCTGGGGGCAGCCGGAGGCGTGGAGGCGATCGTAATCGCCAAGGCGCTCAAGGAGCAGTTCTATCCGCCCACGCGCAATTATGAAAATCCGGATCCGGATTGTGATCTGGATTATATACCCAACAAGGGTTTCTCCGGCCCGATGCGAACTGCCATGAGCAACTCCTTCGGTTTCGGCGGTCACAACGGCGTTCTGGTTTTCAAGCGCTACGAGGAGTAGGAGCTGTTCGGTTTTAAAAAAGATCGAGCTGTTTGTGAGTCTCTGAAGCCGCAGATGTCTGTCTGCGCGCAGCGGCGCTCTGCAGCTCCAGCAGGCCTTTCTCGATCGGATCGAGGAAAGGGCTCCTGGCCGGGCGATATTCCCGTCCGAAAAGCCGCCGTCGCGTTGCATAGCTCAAGAACAGATAGCGCTTGGCCCGGGTCATGCCTACGTAGAACAGTCTGCGTTCCTCCTCAGGATTCGCCGCCGCTTTCTCGAACAGGGAGTAGGGCAGCAATCCCTGCTCGCACCCGGCGATGAACACGCAGGCAAACTCCAATCCCTTGGCCGCGTGCAGGGTCATCAGGGTTACCCGTTCGCTCCTGCGGTTGTAGCCGTCCGTCCCGGATCCCAAGAGGACGTGTTCAAGGAATTTGCCCACATCGGTTCCGAAGGATCCGGCAAGCTCGACAAGCATTCGCTGCTGCGGTGGAGGGATTTCCAGGTGCACGAACTCCCGTATTGCGGCCAGCAACTCCGCTACCGAAGCGTTTTTTCCGGTCAACTCCCGCAGCCCATCGAGTCTTTCCCCATCGATCAGCTTCCTCTTCATCAGGACGGTGCGGAGAAGCGGATTGTCAGTCACGCAGAGGCGGAGCAGATCGATTAGTGACTTGACCGGCTCGGAATTGAAAAAAGGGGTCTCTCCCACAGTCTGGCAGGGAATCGAATGATTCTGAAAAGCCTCCTCCAGAACCTTCATCTGGCGGCCGATACGGAAGAGCACGGCGAAATCGGCCAGGCTGCGGATTCCTTCGGTTGTTGACCCCTCGCTGATGCTGCTGTCCATGGAGAAGAAACGTAGACCCCCCATCATGTCCTCGATCGTCCGGGCGATCCGCTCCGCTTCGCTCCTGTCGGTGGGATTCTCCAGGATTCGAATCCGCACACCCTCTTCCATTCCTTGAAGCGCGGCGGATGAACCTGCACCGGCCAGTACCTGAGCGGAGGCCTGGAGGATTGTATCGGAGCAGCGATAGCTGCGGGAGAGGTCGAGCAGCGTTGCCTCGGGATAGTCACTGAGGAATCGATTGATGAAGCCGACCTCGGCTCCCCGGAACCCGTAGATCGCCTGGTTGGGATCACCGATGGCGAACAGGTTGGGTTGCTCCCCCGCGGCCAGCTGCCGGATCAGGCGGTACTGAGCCAGGTTGATATCCTGATACTCATCTATCAGAATCCATTGGAAGCGTTCTCGGTACTCGGCCAGAACGTCGGTGTGGGCGCTGAAAAGCGAGACGATTTTTTGAATAAGATCATCCAGGTCGAAGAGGTTCTTCTGCATCAGGGCCTGTTCGTACAGATCGAAGCGCTCCCGTTTTTCCGGTTCGTCGATTTCCTCAGAGTGTTTCAAGCTCCGCTTCAGGGCGCTGATTTCCTCCCGAACGGAGGAGGCGGTCTGGCCTGTGCCCACTCCCGGCAGGGAGCGGATCACCTCCAGCTGCTCGTCCTCATTGATCAGGGAGAATCGCTCGTTTCGACAGAAACGCTTCGCTTCGGTTTTGAGGATGGAAAGCCCCAGTCCGTGGAAGGTGTACAGATTCAGCCGGGCGATCTGCTTCGCGCTGAGTTGCCTCTGAAGCCGGCTCCTCATCTCCTCCGCCGCCTTGTTGGTAAAGGTCACGGCCAGGATTTGGCCGGCTTCCACGTGTTGTTCTTGGACCAGATAAGCGATACGGGCGGTCAGGGTCCGGGTTTTCCCGGTTCCCGGCCCGGCAAGGATCAACAGCGGACCGTTCCCGTAGGTTACCGCCCGGCTCTGCTGCTCGTTCAATGTCGCAAGGGTCGAGACTTCCGCGGTCTGTCCCGTTGATCCGGTGGCCGCCGGAGCGTTGCGGCGATAGGCGGTTATATCGAAGCCGACGGGCGGAGCTCTTTCCGGTGACTCGGGTGTGCTCAGTCGCTTTTCCGGGAACAAGAGCTCCTGAGGGCTGAGCTGCTTGATCTCTCCCTCGGTAAAGAGGCGTACCCTCCCGAACTGGCCGTCGAAACCCGGTTCCACCCGCACTTGGCGGCGTCGCATCCTGCGTATCGCCTCTGCGAGCAGCTCGTTGGTGCGGCTCTCAATCTCCTCTCCGGGCAGATCGAGCAGGAGGGCGAATTCCGAACCGGCAGCTTGAACGGCGCTCGCGTACAGGCGAGCGACCTGTTTGGACTGGGCTCCGACTCCGGTGATCTCGGAAAATATCTCTTTCAGCGGGATCAGGGAGTGAAATCCCCGCCGGCTGCTCGGATCGGGTATCCTCTCCCTGTCGGCCAGCTGAGCCACCCGGTTGAGCACGCCGACGGTCACCGGCTTGCCGCAGACCGGACAGATGCCGCGATGGCGGAGGGTTTCCAGGGGGTCCCAGCAGATGCCGCACTTGCGGTGGCCGTCGTAGTGGTATTTCCCCTCCTGGGGAAAGAACTCGAGGGTACCGAGGAGGCCCGATTCCTGAGGTGTGGACTGGCCGCCCGACAGTGCCGTGATGATCCCGGGGTAGGACAGATCCGTATCCAGCAGATTCGCCTCCCGTCCGAGCTTCTCCGGCGAGTGGGCGTCGGAATTGGAGATCAGAGTGTACCCGTCGAGGAAGCTGCACAGCCAGTTCATCGGCGGGTCCGAGGAGAGCCCCGTTTCTACGGCTCGGATATGCCCACTGAGATCCCGGTAGCACTCGACGATGCCGGGGAAACCACTCTTTGCACCGAGAGCGGAGAACCAGGGTGTCCAGATGTGGGCGGGCACGAAGAAGCACTGATCGGAGGACTCCAGGGCGATTTCCAGAAGATCCCGGCTGTCCAGACCGAGGATCGGGCGCCCATCGGAGCTGATATTGGCAAATCGGGACAGCCGTGCCTGTATGGTTTCCGCCGCTTCAAAGGCGGGAACCAGAATCAGGTTGTGGACCTTGCGTACCCGCTCCCCCCAGCGGTAGATATTGCTGATCTCGGCGGAGAGGACAAAGCGTACCGGGGCGGATTGCCCATCCGCCGGATCGGAGACCGGGAGGGAGGCTGCGTCCGCTTTCCCGTCCAGGCTGTACTGCCGCTTCAACCGGAAAAGGCCCTCTTCGGCGGGCTCCAGCTTCTCCTTCAGCTCCTCCAACCAACCGGGATGGGTGAAGTCGCCGCAGCCGATCACGCCGATGCCCTTGATCCGGGCCCAGGCATCAAGGTACTCCGGGGTGAGCTGCGGGCTGGTGGAGATGGAGTAGTGGGAGTGGATGTGAAGATCAGCGATGAAGCGCATTGTTTGTATCTTTTCCCTCTCGCAATCTACTTGTCAATGCCTCGTCCTTATTTGTATTTTGGGTTATAGGTTTGATGATGTCTGAACAGTCCATGGATCCCCGGCACGGCGACGAACTGCTCGAGGATGTCGAAAAAGAAACCAAAGAACCGGACATGTACAAGGTGGTGCTTCACAACGATGATTATACCACCAAGGAGTTCGTCGTCGAGGTACTGCAGACCGTGTTTCACAAGCCGGCGATCGAAGCGACCAAGATCATGATGGACGTTCACAAGCGAGGAAAAGGGGTTGTCGGCGTATACACCTGGGACATCGCCCAGACGAAAGTCATCCAGGTGCGCCAGATGGCCAAGGTGAGGGAGTTTCCCTTGAAATGCACGGTTGAGCCGGCCTAAGCTAGGACCGGCATGAGCTAGAAAGGATTTTTATGAAAGTCAGCGACGATGTTCAGGGAGTCCTGCAAGCCGCCTATCTCCACGCCAAGGAGAGGGAGCACGAGTACCTGACCCCTGAGCACATTCTTTTTTCTTCTCTGTTCTTCGATGTTACCCAGGATATCGTGAAGTCCTGTGGCGCGGATCCGGAGGAGATCAAAGAGGATCTGGATAAACATCTCAGAGATTCGGTACCCGTGGTACAGGACTCCGAACCCGTTCAATCCCTCGGGTTCCAATCGGTTATTGCCCGGGCCCTGTTCCATTCCGAAGCCTCCTCCAAGGAAATCGTGGATATCGGGGATATACTGGTGTCGATCATCGACGAGACCAAGAGTTTCGGCGCCTTCTACCTGAAGAAGGCCGGCGTGACCCGCTACAACCTGCTTCAGGTGATCTCCCACGGCGGGATTCTGGAAAGCGATCCGGACAACCGCCGGAGCCAGGAAGAGCAGGCCGAAAACGAAGAGGCGGAGGAAGAAGAGACCCGCGGAGCCGGGGGCAGGCGCAGAATGAGGCGCAGCGCCCTGGAGATGTTCACCCGTGAGCTGACCAGGGCGGCCGGCGAAGGGCAGCTGGAACCGCTGATCGGCAGGGAGGATATCCTGGAGCGCACGGTGCAGGTCCTCTGCCGGCGGTTGAAGAACAACCCGGTGCTGGTCGGAGATCCCGGTGTGGGCAAGACGGCGATCGCCGAGGGGCTGGCCCAGCGGATCGCTGAAGGGGACGTGCCGGATCTGTTGAAAGAGTATGAGGTGTTCGCCCTGGATATGGGCAGCGTGGTGGCCGGTACCCGCTACCGGGGGGACTTTGAAGAGCGTCTCAAACAGGTGATAAAGGAGCTGGAGAAGAAGGAGAGGGTGATCCTGTTCATTGATGAGATCCACACCATCGTCGGCGCGGGCGCGGTATCCGGCGGATCCCTGGACGCCTCGAACATCCTCAAACCGGCAATCGCCTCAGGGCGCATCCGCTGTCTGGGCTCCACCACCTACGACGAGTATAAGAAGTACTTCGAGCGGGACCGGGCGCTTTCCCGGCGGTTTCAAAAGATCGAGGTTACCGAGACGACGCCGGAGGAGACCTTCCAGATCCTCCAGGGTTTGAGGGACCGCTATGAGGAGTACCATCAGGTCAAGTACACCGACGAGGCCCTGCAGGCCGCGGTGGATCTATCCGACCAATACATCAACGATCGCTTCCTGCCGGACAAGGCCATCGACGTGATTGACGAGGCGGGGGCGTATACGCGTATTCTCGCCTATCGGGGGGGGCTGAGCGTCAGCCCGGAGCCGCTGCTCACCAATTCGGACATCGAAAAGGTCGTTTCCAAGATCGCCAAGATTCCGGAGAAAACGGTTTCTTCCTCCGAGGTGGATCGCCTGATGACCCTGGAGGAGGAGCTCAAGAGGGTGATCTTCGGCCAGGATGCGGCCATCGAATCGGTGGCACGGGCGGTCAAGAACTCCAGAGCCGGTTTTCGCGAACCGAACAAGCCGGTGGCCAACTTCCTTTTCGTGGGTCCGACGGGGGTCGGCAAAACCGAGCTGGCCCGCCAGCTGGCCGATCACCTGGGAATCGCCATGCACCGCTTCGATATGAGCGAGTACCAGGAGCGGCATACGGTCAGTCGCCTGATAGGATCCCCCCCGGGATACGTGGGCTACGACGAAGGGGGGTTGCTGACCGATGCGATCCGAAAGACCCCCCACGCCGTAGTTCTCCTGGACGAGGTGGAGAAGGCCCACCCGGATGTCTTCAACGTTCTGCTTCAGATCATGGACTACGCCACCCTCACCGACAACGCGGGGCGGAAGGCGGATTTCCGAAATGTCATCCTGATCATGACCTCCAACGCGGGTGCCCGGGAGCTGGGCAAGGCTTCGATCGGTTTCGGTGAGCGGGTGATCGGAGCCGATGCCATCGATGACGCGGTGGACCGGGTCTTCAATCCGGAGTTCCGCAACCGTCTGGACAAGGTGGTGACCTTCAACCGTCTGGATGAGCAGGTGATCCTTCAGATCGTGGACAAGGAGATCCGGCTGTTCGAAGACCAGCTGCAGGAAAAGGGGATCGCCATAGAGGTCAGCGAAGCCTGCCGCAAGCACCTGGCGGACAAAGGGTACAGCCCCGAGTTCGGTGCCCGCAACATCGCCCGGCTGGTACAGCAGAAGGTGAAAGATTTCTTCGTGGATTCGGTGTTGTTCGGAGCTCTGACCAAGGGAGGAAAGGCCTACGTGGACCTGGATCCGAAAAGCGGCGAGGTCACGATCAAGACGAGAAAGCCCAGGAAACCCAAGGGTACCAAGACGGATGGCGAGGCCCGGCCGGGGCAAGAAAACGGGGGCAACGGTGAGAAAGCGGATGCAGCCTCCGGGTCGGATCCTGGGCAGGGATCTTAGAGGGACTTGGGTCGGGTTTCCCGCATCTGCTCCTCGTGTTCTTTCAGGGCATTTGTAATCAGAAGCTCCTCGTAAGCAATCGAATAGCCTTCCCGCAGTGCATCGCTTCCACCGATGCGGGCCAGCTGACTGCCAACAGCCAGAAGTAGCGCCTGGGCTTCCGCCAGTCTGTTTTGGGACATGTAGTAGCGGCTGAGAATCAGTTCGGAGCGACTGCGCTCCAGCGGGGTTTTGGCTTCCCGAATTGAACCGATCAGCAGTCCTTCAGCCACGCTGTCGTTGCTGATGTTTCCGTCGAAGATATAAAATCTAGCGAGTCTGTCCGCACTGTTTTCCCGGATGAGCGCGGATTCTCTGCTGAGCGAATACAGATCCGGCAGCGCGATCAATTGATCCTCCACGATCACGTAGGAGCGTTTGTAGGTTTTAGCCACGTTCTCCACCCCGAGATAGATCGTCGTACCCTCCCGGTCCGTGTTGGTGGCCAGCAGAACGCTGCGCTGCTCCCCGATCTGCATCAACTGCAGGGATACCACCAGAGACCCCTGCTCCGTGAAGTTGTCGAAGATCAGGTTTACGGGGGTCTGAAAATCCAGATTGTACAGAACCCCGGCCAGGATCCTGATCTTGTCTTCCAGACTGAAGATTTTGTGCAGGCCGAAACGTTGAAAGATATCGGTGTACAGGTAGTGGATTAGGAAGTACTCGTTCAGCTGCAGCCAGTTATCGTGGTTGTGCCGCCCCTCTTTCAGGATTCTGTATCCCGGGGAGGGATTCAGCTCCGGCTCCTGCACCTGTTCCGGAGTATCGGCGGAGGTCGGTTCGGCAGGCGGGGAAGGCACGGAGGTGCAGGCGAGAAAACTCACTGCGAGTACCAGTAGAAGCAGGTGTTTCATACATTAATTTGAAGGCAGGAGGTGTTTTTGGTCAAGAAAGGGAAGACCTGTTTTCGGCAAAGGGCACGGTCCGGTTCAGGGCATCGATCCGATCCTGCTCCATGTGGTTGATCTCACCGATATGCTGCGCCATGATACGGGCCAGATTCGGATCGTAGAAGCGATGCAGGCTCCAGTTGGCGATAGCCTGGAAGCCCCGGCGCGTTTTGTGGGAAGAACCGATTCCCGGGTCGAAGCGCCGTATGCTGTTGTTGATCGCCCACTCGATAGGGCCGTAGTAGCAGGCGTTGAAGTGCAGGCTGTCATAATGAACGGTGCTTCCCCAGTAACGGCCGTACAGCTGTTCACCTTTGTTCAGCAGAAAGGACATGCCCACGGGATCTCCGTTGTTCTCCAGATCGTAGGCTCCCAGAAGCAGGATTCGATGACGGTAGTCGTCGAACAGTCCGGAGAAGAACTCCCGATTCAGGTACTTGGCCGCCCAGGGGCCGAACTGAGCATTGGTCAGCTCGTAGAAATGGTACATCCTATCCAACAGCTCGACGGTAATCTGATCGCCGCTGAAGGGTCGAATCGTCAGGTTTTGCTCGGAGAGTTTTTTGCGCTCCCGCCGGATGTTGCGGCGCTGGTTCTTGTCGAAGCTCCAGAGGTACTCCTCGAAGCTGGTGAACCCGGGATTTTCCCAGACGTAGCTCTGGTGCATCCAGGCGACGAATCCCAGATCCTCCATTACCTTCAGCCACTGCGGGTCTACGTAGTTGAAGCTCAAGCCCGCCATGTTGTTCTGACGGCACAGACCGTCGATGGCTTCGACCATGGCTGCGGTCAGCACCTGCTCATCCTCTCCCGGTGCAATAAGGAATCTGTACCCCGATACGGGAGTAGCCGGGCTCATGCCCACCATCTTGGGATAGTAGGGGATTCCCAGACGGCCGGCTACGTCCGCCCAGATGTAGTCCCACACGAACTCTCCCTCGCTGTGCCCCTTGACGTAAAGGGCAGCGGCGGCCACCAGTTCGCTGCCGGCCCACACGGTCAGGTGGATGGGCAGCCAGCCGGTTTCCGGGCGCATGCTCCCCGAGGCTTCCATCCGGTGCAGCCACTCCCACTCGAGGATCGGCGTGTCAAGGGGAAGCGCCAGAGCGTTCCAGGCTTCCTTGGGGATTTTGGAAATATCGCGTATCCATTTTAGGCGGTAGCGGGTCTGCTTTTTCTCGGTCATTGTTGGACTCGCGCCCCCGGTGGGGTTGTGCGGACCGTTTACGGCGCTCGATGCCGACCCGGCGGGCTAGATCTAATATAAGAAAATCCGGCCGGGGAGGAAGGTTTCAACTGCTCTTTTTATTTATTTACCCCTGTTTTGCAATCGGCTGTTGAAGAACATCCCTGCTCCGCGAAGAGGATGATCACCTGCGAGCGGCTCACCTCCAGCTGCCGGCAACGCACTCCCGCAGCCTCGAACATCCGCCTGGAGGCTTTGACTGCGTCGGTCTTGGCGTATTTGTCGGAGAGGTAGATCACCTCGGTGATTCCTGCCTGGATGATCACCTTGGCGCACTCGTTACAGGGAAACAGGGCCACGTACAGCCGGCAATCGTACAGGTCGGCGGAGATCTTGTTGATCACCGCGTTGAGCTCCGCATGGCAGATGTATGGATATTTGGTATCCAGGAAATCCCCCTCCCGATTCCAGGAAAACTCGTCGTCGGAACAGCCGGTGGGGAACCCGTTGTAGCCGACTCCGACGATCTTGTTTTTGGGATTCACGATACAGGCGCCGACCTGAGTATTGGGATCCTTGCTTCGCTGAGACGAGAGCAGGGCCACCCCCATGAAGTACTCGTCCCAGCTGAGGTAATCCGTTCTTTTTTTCATCTATCCTTCCTTCGCCGCGTGCTCTTCGATCAGAGCATTGAGCCGCCGTCGGTAGTAGCGGAAATCCACCCAGGAGATCTCCGGATGGGCCGCATGGCTCCGGAGAGATCCGGCAGATGTATAGTAATCAAACCGGGGCCCTCTGATCAATTGAAGTGATCCCGATTGTTGCGTATGATGCACAAGTATGACCTCCAAGGAACGCTTCGAGCAGACCTGCCGGCATCGAAATCCCGACCGGCAACCCCGTCGGAAGAGATTTCGATAGATGAGGATTCCATGAAAGCCCTGGTGTTGGAAGAGTACAACCGGTTCGCCTACAAGGACGTCCCCGACCCGGAGGTCGGGCCGGGGGAGGTACTGATCGCTGTCAAGGCCTGCGGGATCTGCGGCAGCGACGTCCATGGCATGGACGGCTCCAGCGGGCGGCGGCAGCCGCCGATCATCATGGGTCACGAGGCGGCCGGCCTCGTCGCGGAGGTCGGGGAGGTGGTCGAAGGCTGGAAGCCAGGACAGCGGGTCACCTTCGACTCCACGATCTACTGCGGTACCTGCTGGCACTGCCGCAGGGGGGAGATCAATCTCTGTGACAACCGCCGGGTTCTCGGAGTCTCCTGCGACAAGTACCGGCAGCACGGGGCCTTTGCCGAGTATGTGGCTGTGCCGGCTCACATCCTCTACGCGCTGCCCGACGGGGTCGGTTTTCCTCAGGCGACGATGGTGGAAGCCCTGTCCGTCGTGGTCCATGCTGTGCGAAGAACTCCGGTGGAGCTGAACGACTCCGCAGTGGTGGTCGGAGCCGGAACCATCGGTCTCCTGGCCGTTCAGGTGCTCAAAGCTTTCGGCTGCAGCCCGGTGATCGCCGCGGACATCGATGAGGGCAGGCTCGAATGGGCCCGCAGGCTAGGAGCGGATGCGCTGATCGACTCGGGGAATGCCGAGGTAGGTGTGGAAGTGCGCAAGCATGCCGCCAGAGGCGTGGACGTGGCCGTGGAAGCGGTCGGCGTGGCCGCTTCGCTGCAGGATGCGGTAGCCGCGCTGCGCAGGGGAGGGTCCCTGACCGTGATCGGTAACCTGAAACCGTCGGTGGAGTTCCCGCTGCAGTCCGTGGTCACACGGGAGATCAGCGTCAACGGTTCATGCGCCTCCAGCGGCGAGTACCCGACCTGCCTGGAGCTCATCGGTCGCGGAGCCGTGGATGTCGACGCCATGATCAGCGCCACGGCGCCTCTAGCCGAAGGGGCCGCCTGGTTCCAGCGGCTGTACCGGGGACAATCCGACCTGATGAAGGTGGTGCTGGTTCCGTAGGAGTTGGAATGAAGAAACTGCGTACCGGGGTGATCGGCTGCGGGAAAGTCAGCCACACCCATGCCCAGGCGCTCTCGGGGTTGCGGGGATCCGAGTTTGTGGCCGCCTACAGCCGCTCTGCGGGCAAAGCCGCCGCCTTCGCCGGGCGCTACGGAGCCAAGGGATACGCCGACCTGGATGCGATGCTCAAAGAGGTCGAGGCCGTGGTGGTCTGCACCCCCCATCCCTTCCACGCCGCACCCGCGGTCCGGGCTCTGGAGGCGGGGGTACACGTCCTGGTGGAAAAACCGCTGGCTGCCTCCCTGCAGGACTGTGACGCCATGATCGCCGCCGCCGCTAAAAGCGGCTGCACCCTGGCAACGGTGAGCCAACGCCGCTGGTACGTCCCGGTTGTGCGGGTGAAGCGGGCCGTCGACGAGGGGAAGATCGGCACGCCGGTCCTCGGGATGGTGGCTATGCTGGGCTGGCGGGATGAGCCCTACTACCGCAGCGACCCCTGGCGGGGCAGCTGGCAGATGGAGGGGGGAGGGGTCTTGGTCAACCAGGCGCCGCACCAGCTCGATCTGCTGCTCTGGTTCATGGGTCCGGTCGCGGAGTTGTACGGTTGTTGGGACAACTTCAATCACCCCTACATCGAGGTGGAGGATACGGCCGTGGCGGTGATCCGCTTCGCCAATGGGGGATTGGGGAACATCGTGGTCTCCAACTCCCAGAAGCCGGGCCTCTACGGCAAGGTCCATGTACACGGGAGCAACGGCGCTTCGGTGGGGGTGCAGACCGACGGCGGGGCCATGTTCATTGCCGGCATGTCTCCGGTTCTGGAGCCGCCGCTGAATGACCTGTGGACCGTTCCCGGAGAGGAGTCCCTGCTGGAGCGGTGGAAAGGGGAGGACGCGGAGTTCTTCCGGACCATCGATGCAACCAGCTACTATCACCGGCTGCAGGTAGAGGATTTTCTGCGTGCGGTCCTGGAGGACGGACAGCCCCTGGTCACCGGTAAGGAGGGGCGGAAGACCGTCGAGCTGTTTACAGGGATATACAGATCCAACCGGGACCGCCGGCCTGTGCAGTTCCCCCTGAAACCGGAGCAGGACCGTGAGGATTTCGACGGACGGCTGGCCGCGCAGCCCGACCCGCCCTGATACAACTCCGGTGGAGAGGAAGCCGCGAAACCAGCAAAGATCCGCTAACCAGTCGCATGGAGTGTTGCCAAAAGCCGTGAGTTGTATTATGTTTTAATTGAGAATATTCTCAAAAAGCCATGCTCGTATACGGACCGGTTCCCTCCAGAAGGCTCGGGCGAAGTCTCGGGCTCAACAACATACCTTACAAGTATTGCAGCTACTCCTGCATCTACTGCCAGGTTGGACGGACGACCAAGATGCAGGTGGAGCCGGCAGTTTTTTATCCACCGGAAGAGCTCCTGCGGGAAACGAAGGCCAGGATCGAAAAGGTAGGAGCCGATGATCATACGGTCGATTATGTAAGCTTCGTTCCCGATGGCGAGCCGACCCTAGACAAGAACCTTGGAACCCTGATCTCCATGCTCAGGAAGGAACTGCGCTACCCCGTTGCCGTAATCACCAATGGTTCGATGCTCTGGCGGAAGGAGGTGGCGGAGGCGGTAAGCCTGGCGGATTGGGTATCCGTGAAGGTGGACAGTGTTGTCGAGTCGATCTGGCGGCGCATCAACAGACCGGACCGGCGCCTGGAGTTCCCAAAGGTGCTCGAGGGTATCCGGACCTTTGCCTCGAGGTACAGAGGGCAGCTGGTCAGTGAAACCATGCTGGTGGATCGGGAGAACACCAATCCCAGCGAGCTTGCGGCACTGGCCGACTATCTGTCCGGGCTTTCTCCCCAAACGGCCTACCTCTCCGTACCCTCCCGACCTCCGGCACAACCCGGTGTTCTTGTTCCGGATGCCGAGCAGTTGAACCGGGCCGAGCGAGCCTTCCAGGATGCCGGGCTGAACGTGTACAGCCTCACC
>Ga0315553_10000318_pt1 | contig 44331 bp, 37 predicted proteins | sample SalMarSW160140MG_FD_203099 | JGI IMG/M metagenome (GOLD analysis project Ga0315553, IMG submission 203099) | Salt marsh sediment microbial communities from the Plum Island Ecosystem LTER, Massachusetts, United States - Salt Marsh Sediment SW1601-40 ...
GGTGCCGCCCGGCCGGGCGATGATCCGGACCTCGGTGATGGCGACCCACGTGCGCGACCACCTCGACCGCGCCCTCGAGGCCTTCGCGACGATGGGGCGCGAGTTCGACCTGATCTAACGCAAGCGGACGAAGGCCGCGCGCAGCGAGCCGAAGGCGGGCGAAGATCGAACGGGCGGGCGAACCACCGACCGCGCATGCCCTCAGTCGCTGCCGGCCGGCGTCGGCCGGTCGTGCTCGTCCTCGATCTCGCCCACGATCTCCTCGAGCACGTCCTCGAGCGTACACACGCCCAGCACCGGGCCGCCCTCCTCGCGGACGACCGCCAAGTGGCGGCGGCCTCGTCGAAACTCGCGCAGCGCGTCCACCACCTGGACCTTCGGCCCGATGAAGGTCGGTGGGCGGATCGCGTCCTCGAGGATCACCACGCGGCGGTCGGCGTACACCTGGAACAAGTCCTTCGTGTGCAGGATGCCGATCACGTTGTCGAGCGTCTCCTCGTACACCGGAATGCGCGTCAATCCCGACTCCTTGATCAGGTCGAGCAGGTCGTTCGAGCCGATGCTGCGGTCGATCGCGACCACCTTCGAGCGCGGGATCATCACGTCGGCGACCCGCGTTCGAGCGAGGCGGAAGACGTTGCCCAGGATGCGCCCGGCGTAGGGCCGGATCTTGCCGGCGGCCCGGGTCTCGGAGACCAGCATCGACAGCTCCTCGGTCGAGTGCACCGAGTGCGCGTGACCCGCGGGCTGGATCCCGATCGCCCGCACCAGCAGGTTCCCGGCGCCGTTCATCAGCCACAGGATCGGCCGGAAGGAGCTCGCGAACCAGAGCAGGGGACGCGCACAGGCGAGCGCCACCGAGCCCGGGCGATCGAGCGCGATCGCCTTCGGCGCCAGCTCGCCGACGACGACGTGCAGGAAAGTGATGATCGCGAAGGAGATGGCGAGGGCCAGCGAGTGCACCGCGACCGCCGCATCGACCCCGATCGTCGCGAGCAGCGGCTCGATCCAGCGCGCGAGGATCGGCTCGCCGACGAAGCCGAGCCCGATGCTCGCAATCGTGATGCCGAGCTGGGTCGCGGCGATCGCGTCGTCCAGGTTGAGGATCGCCTCCTTCGCGGAGCGCGCCCCGCGCCGTCCCTCGGCCACCCACAGGTCGATCTGCGTGTTCCGGACCGCCACCAGCGCAAACTCGGTGGCCACGAAGTAGGCGTTGGTCAGGATCAGCAGGGGGACCGCGAGAATGCCGAGCAGGGACAGCCCGAGGCCTGGATTCCCGAAGTCTGGACTCGGCATCCCCGTCCGATCCTCCCTAACGCGTGCGCGCCAGCGCCTTGCGGCCGGCGTAGTCGTCGACGAACTGGCGCGCAGTGCGCCCCGACCGGCTCGCCCGCCGCACCGACCAGCGGAGCGCCTCGGCCTCCAGCTCCTGCCAGGGCGCATCCAGCTCCGCGCGTGCCGCGTAGTGGCGCACCACGTCGAGATAGGTCGCCTGGTCGAAGGGGTAGAAGCCGATCACCAGGCCGAAGCGGTCCGAGAGCGCCAGCTTCTCGTCCACCGTCTCGCCCAGGTGCAGATCGCCGGCCGCGTCGAGCCGGGCGTCGGCGTTGTCGGAGACGCGTTCCTGGATCAGGTGGCGCCGGTTGCTGGTCGCCACGACGCAGACGTTGGCAGGCGGGGCCACCAGGCTTCCCTCCAGCGCCGCCTTCAGCTCGCGGTAGCCGGCGTCCTGGGCGTCGAAGGAGAGGTCGTCGCAGAAGAGCAGGAAGCGCTGGGAGGCTCCGCGCAGGGCTTCGAAGACGTCGGGCAGATCGAGCAGGTCGGCGCGGTGAATCTCCACGGCGCGCAGGCCGCGCTCGGCAAAACGCCCCAGCAGTCCGCGGACCGCCGAGGACTTGCCGGTGCCCCGCTCGCCGTGGAGCAGGACGTGGTTGAAGGGAAGACCGGCCAGGAACTGCTCGGTGTTGGCGACCAGGCGCTCGCGCGCGCGGTCGACGCCGACGAGGTCCGCCAGATCGAAGAGCTGGGGAGACGAAACCGGGCGCAGCCGGCCCGGCCCGCGCCGCGCGTCCCAGCGGAAGGCGATCGCGGCGTCGAAGAACGCCGGGTCGGTCGCCGGTCCGAGGCGCGTCTGGAGCGCCCGCTCCGCCAGGGCGAGCACGCTCTCCAGACGACTCGCGATGCGGTTCCAGCGGCTCGTCACGGTCCGTCGTAGACTGCCACCGATGACCGACGCGCGCTACGCGGACGCCGAACGGGCGCGCGTGGGCCTGTGCGCGCGCTGCCGTCACGCCAGCGTCCAGCCCAACGCGCGCGGCAGCGCCTTCTGGCGCTGTCGGAGGGCCGAGGAGGACGACGCCCTGCACCGCTACCCCCCGCTGCCGGTGCGCGCGTGTCACGCCCACGAGGCGGGCGAGCCCGAGCGACGCGGGAGCTAGCGCGCCCTCTGGTGAGTGGGGCAGGAGACCGAGCCGCGGCCATCCGAATTCATCCACCAGGCTCCGTACGAACGCACCGACCCTCGAGGAGACCCGAGGAATCTTCAGACACGGGGGGTTGGCGTCTGGTCCGACGTCGTCGAGGATAGGCAGAATGAGCTGGATTCCCGCTGAACGGCAGGGAAGCGGGGTTGTGTCGACTGGACTCGAGGGGACCGATTTCAAGCTGCACCGCCCCGTCTGGCAATGGCGGGATGCGTGATGCAGCGCATCCGAAGGAAGGGCGGCGACTCGGGCGATGGCGAGCTCGCGGGTCACCTCTCGCACAGCGGCCTCTCGGCCAACTCGCTCGGATCTTCCCTAGCTTCGCACTCCCAGATGCCGCGCATAACGCCGCATCTCCTCGGTCCAGCGGTTCGGGAGCGGGGAGCCGGCGGCGGTGAAGAAGGTCTCGAGGAAGCTGTAGGTGAGGCCCCAGACGACGTGGCGGTCGGGCGCTCCCACCAGGATGCCGGGGTACTCGAGCTCGCCGCGGCCCGTGTAGTGGACGTGGCGGGCGGGATCGAGGAGACCGCCGAGCGGGAACCAGAACGCCTCCTCCACCTCGTGGTTGGTCACCAGCTCGCCCGGATCCGGCGCGTGGTAGACGTAGGCGGAGATCACCAGCTCGGGATGGGTGCGCGGGTTGCCGCGCTTGTCGTCGAGGCGCCCGATCAGGCGCGCGTCCGCCAGCGACAGGCCCACCTCCTCGAGCGTCTCGCGCTCGGCGGCGGCGCGGCCGTCCGCGTCGCAGGGATCGACGCGGCCGCCGGGAAACGCCATGTGGCCCGACCACGGATCCCCCTCGTGGCGCGCGCGCTCGATCAGCAGCACCTCGGCCCCGCTCTCTCCTTCCACGAGCACGATCGCCACCGCGGCGTGGCGCACCTCCTCGACGGGAAGCGTGGCGGGCTCGTAGCTCGCCAGCGCACGGCGCACGCGGTCGACGGGGATCTTCACGGCGCGAAGGATAGCCGCGTGGTCCGCTACCGTTGGGCGGCGATGAATCCGGTCCCCCCCGAGGAGCAAGCGCCGCGCCGCCTGCTCGCCCTCGCGCGCCGGGATCGCCAGGCCGCGGAGAAGGCTCTAGCCGCCCTGACGCCCGAGGCTCAGATCGCCGCGGTGTGCGAGGCGCCCCTCGCCGAGCGCGGGCGGCTGCTCGGTCTGGTGCCGCAGCCCGAGCGGCTGATCCCCGAGTTCCCCCCGGCCGAGCTCTGCTTCACCGTGAAGGCGATCGGGCTGGCGGACGCGGCCTGGGTGCTCGAGTACGCAACCCCCGACCAGGTCGTCGCCGCGCTCGACCTCGACGCCTGGCAGGGCCAGGCCATCGATCCGGCGTCCGCGAACGAGTGGCTGCAGGCGATCGCGCGGACCTCGCCCGAGGCCCAGCTGCGCGCGCTCGAAGCCCTCGACCCGGAGCTCTTGACGCTCGCTCTGCGCTCGCGGATCGGCGTGGTGCAGCGCCCCGACGAGCACGAGGGCTGGTCGCCGCCGGAGGGCGCGCAGACCCTGGAGGGCCAGTTCCACTACTGGGCGCTCGCCGACAACGACGACCTGGCGGACGTCACGACCCTGCTGCGCGCGCTCTTCGAGGGCGCCTACTGGTCCTACTTCCGCCTGATGCAGGCGGTGACCTGGGAGCTCGTCTCCGACACCGAGGAGTGGGCGCTGCGCTGGCGCACGGGCCGGCTCGAGGATCTCGGCTTCCCTACCTGGGAGGACGCGATGCGCGTGTACCGCTTCCTCGACCCCGAGGCGCGGCGTGCCCTGCCGCTCGCCGAGGAGCGACCGATCGAGGTCGCGGCCTGGAGCCTGCCGGTGTGGATGCCCCAGCTGCCCGAAGTGAGCGGACCGGGCGGGCGGATCTTCCGCGCGATCGGCGCCCTGGAGGAGGAGGAGCGGCGCGCCTGCTTCTACGCCTTCGTGGCCCTTTCCAACCGGGTCGCGGTGGCGGACCGGCTGCCGCTCGGCGACGCCGAGTCCACCCCGACCGCGATCGCCAAGGCGGCCAGCTTCGCCAGCGCAGGTCTTGCCTTCCTCGCCGAGCAGCACGGCCTCGCCGACACCGAGCTGTTGCGCCGGGTCGGCGTGGAGCACCTGTTCCGGGTCGGCGCGAACCTCGATCCCGAGAGCGCGCGCCCTTGAGCGTCCTCGGCCGCCTCGAGCGCCGCTGGCTCGGGCTGCCGCCCGCGCGCTCGGCCCTGCTGGAGACCGATACCTGGATGACGGCGACCGACGGCACGCGCCTCGCCACCCGCGTCCTGCGCCCCGTCGATGCGTCCTGTCGACGCGGAACGGTGCTGATCCGCAGTGAGCGCCCGCTGCGCGGCGCGGGCGCGCTCGAGAAGCTCGCGCGCTGGCTGGCCCAGGACGGACGCACGGTGCTCCTCCAGAGCTGCCGCGGGCGCGGAGGCTCCGAGGGCGTGTTCCGACCCTTTCTCGACGAGGTGGCGGACGGGCGCGACGCGCTGCGCTGGGCGACCTCGGGGCCCGGCTGCGACGACGCGGTGGTGCTGGTGGGTCTCGGCTATTCGGCCTTCTCCGCGTGGGCCGCGGCGGTGGGCGACGGTGAGCGCGTCGCGGGTCTCGCGACCGGCTACGGCGCTCGCGATCCCCATGCGTGGCTGTACCCGGGTGGAGCGCTCCAGCTCGAGGTCGCGCTCGCTCTGGCCGCTCGGCTCGACGGGCGCTGCGGCTTCGGACCGAGCCGGCTCGATCTCGCCCGCGCCGGCCGCCACCGTCTCCTGGGCGAGTGCGATCGTGTGGCGCTGCGGGAGCTGTCCGCCTTCCGCGAGTGGATCGCTCATCCCGAGCGCGATGCGTGGTGGGAGGCGCGCACGCCCGGGCTCCCCGACCCGGAGCCGCCCATCCTGTTCCTGAACGGCTTCTACGAGGGCTCGCTGCACGCCGCGCACGCCGACTACCGCGCCCTGGCCCGGCGTGCAGCCGCGAGGGGCACGGCTCCTCCCTCGTTGGTACTGGGACCGTGGGGAGCGGCGCCGCTCCCGAGAGAGGAGCGCGCGCGCCGTGCCGGCCCGCTCGCGGGGATCGCGCGCGCGGTGCTCGAGTTCACGGCGCAGGTCGTCGGCGCGCGAAGGGGTCGCGAGCGAATCGCCCGCGTGTACGCGCGCGGCTCCGGCTGGCGCGAGACGGCGAGCTGGCCCCCGTCGTCGACGACGCGCCGCACGCTCCATCTGCGCGGCGACGGTCCGGCCAACTCCGGGCACGGGGCGGGACGTCTCGCCGTGGAGCTTCCCGGTGCCGAGTCGGCCGACTCCTTCACCGCGGACCCGGCCGATCCGGTGCCCTCGCGCGGCGGGGTCGCCGTCGGCCGGGACGCCGGGCCCGTCGATCAGAGCCAGGTCGCGCGGCGCGGTGACGTGCTGTGCTTCACCGGCGAGCCGCTGCCCGCGCCGCTCGAGCTGGCGGGCGAAGCCTCGCTCCAGCTCCACGTCGGCGAGACCGCCGAGGGAGACCTCACCTGCGCGAAGCTCGTGGCCCTCGAGCCCGACGGGGCAGCGCGCTGGCTGAGCGAGGGCGCCGTGCGCGGCCCCCGCGACGGCGGTGCCCTCTCCATCGATCTCGGTCCGACAGCGGCCTACCTGCCCGCGGGAGCCCGGCTGCGGATCGAGGTGGCCGCTTCGTCCCTGCCGCGCTTCGCGGGGCCCGAGCTCGACGACGCGTCGCCGCGGCGACGCGTCGTGTACCACGACGCCCGGCGACCCTCGGCGCTCCACTTCGAGGCGCTCTCGTGAGACACTTCGGTGTCGCGCCCTCGTGAAGCGCTGCGCAGGAGAGCTTCCGGGCCAAGGCGGGCGGTACGACCACGGGCCCGCGAGCAATCGCTCGCGGGCCCGCAGCGGAATCGATCGCGTCGACTAGAGGTCGACGGCCTTCAGCGTCTTGCGCTTGTTGCCGACGGCTCGTGCCTCCGCGCCGGCGATCATGCCGCGCACGGCCTTGTCGAGGGCGCCGTAGAACTCGCTCCCGACGTTGCACTTCTTCACGGCTGCCTTGGTGCGCGACTTCGAGATGATCAGATCTCCGCCGCCGCTCTTCGCCTTTGCTGCCTTCTTCTTCGCTGCCATCGTTTCCTCCTGCTCCCTTCGTTTCGAAGGGTCCAAGCCTCTCACCTCACGCTGTCGGAACCCTCGGTCACCCGCGACCGATCCTACGGCCCGGCGACCGCTACCGGTCCAGGGCGGCAGAACCCCCGGTGGCGGCGTTCCGCCGCGCACCATTGGCCCGTCAGCGGCGGGAGAATAGGCGCGCCCCGCGCCGCCGCGCAATCGCGGAAAGCCCGATTTTGGGCCCGAGAGGGCTGTTTTCGGCGGTCCCCGCCGTCCGTCGGAGCGCGGCCGCGCGGCGCTCGACGGCGACGGGGCGAAGCTAAGATCCGCGCTCCGCATGGAGACGATCCGATTCACCCGACCCGAGCTGGAAGGAGTGCACCTCCATGCCCAGCTGCGCGGCGATCCTCATTCTCCGCTGGTGATCCTGCTCCACGGCGGTGGTGCGAATCTCCACTGGTGGGACGAAATCGCCCCGTCACTCGCCGAGCGGTTCCGCGTCGCGTGCCTCGACTTCCGCGGCCACGGCGACAGCGACCATCCCGATGCGGTCTTCGTCGGAGCTTTCCACCGCGATCTCGAAGCCCTGGTCACCGAGCTGGGCTGCGAGGACCTAGCGCTCGTCGGCCACTCGATGGGCGGTCAGATCGCCCTCGACTACGCCGCTCGCCATCCGCGCGTCTGGGCCGTCACCGCCGTGGAGGTCTCCTTTGGCGCCGCGGCGCGGGAGCGGCGGCGAACGCGTCTGGCCCTCACCCTCCGGCGCCCCTACTCCAGCCGCGAGGAGGCGATCGCGCGCTACCGACTGATGCCGTCGACGCCCGACGCTCCCGAGGGACTGCGACGCGCTCTCGCCGAGCACTCGATCCGAGAGCTGCCCGACGGTCGCTTCGTCTACAAGTTCGACCCCCGCTGGTTCGGCCTGCCCCCGGCGCCCCACGCGCGCCTGGAAGACGTGCGCTGCCCGACGCTGGTGATCCGCGGCAGCGAGAGCACGCTGCTGACACGCGAGGGCGCCGCGTCGCTGGCGTCGAAGCTGCCGGCGGGTCGCCTGCTCGAGATCTCGGGAGCCGGACACAACGTGCATCTCGAGCGCCCCACCGAGGTGATCGTGGCGGCGACCGAGCATCTCTCCTGCCACGTTCCGCGGTCGGACTGATACCCTGCTCCCCACGCGCGGCCCGTCCCGCGCGGGGAGGAGCGGCGTGTCGGACCTCTTGTTCCGTCCCCTGACCGAGCAGGTACGCGAGCTCGCCCGCGGCGCCGTGTCACCCGTGGAGCTGCTGGACGCGACGCTGGCGCGGATCGATGCGACGCGCGAGACCCTCAACTCCTTCTCGGCGGTGGCCGACGGCGACGCGCTGCGCGCGCAGGCGCGCGAGGCGGAGCTGCGGATCCGCAGCGGGCGCGCGCGACCGCTCGAGGGAATCCCGCTCGGCGTGAAGGACCTCGAGAACGCGCGCGGCCTCGTCACCTCTCAGGGATCGGTGCCGTTCCGCAACCAAGTCGCCGCCGCCGACACGGTACAGGTCGCCCGCCTGCGCGCGGCCGGGGCGATCGTGGTCGGGAAGACCAACGCACCCGAGTTCGGCTTCACGGCGATCACCAAGAACTTGCTCTTCGGCGTCACGCGCAGTCCCTGGGACCTGGACCGTACGCCCGGCGGGTCGTCGGGGGGCTCCTCGGCGGCGATCGCCGGCGGCGTGGTGTCGATGGCCACCGCCAGCGACGGCGGCGGCTCGGTGCGCCTGCCGGCCTCCTTCACCGGCTGCTTCGGGCTGAAGCCCTCCTACGGACGCATCCCCAACGAGAGCGAGCTCTGGGTGATGGACGACACGACCGTGCCAGGGCCGCTCACGCGCACCGTCGAGGACGCGGCCCTGCACCTCGATCTCACCGTCGGTCCCCACCCGCTCGATCCGAAGTCGCTTCCGCATCCGGGAATCTCCTACCGGGAGATCCTCTCCGATCTGCCGCGCGGTCTGCGCGTCGGCTGGTCGCCCGACCTGGGCTACGCCGCCGTGCAGAGCGACGTCGCCGCCGTGGCCGCGGAAGCCGCGCGCTTCTTCGCCGGCGAGCACCGGCTCGAGGACGTGCCGGGGGGCCCGCCGCTGCTCGCCCGCGAGTGGGGCCTCGGCACCGCCTTCGACCTGCTGGGCACCATCGAGCCGCTGCTTCCCGAGCACGAGAAGGAGTTCGGCCGCGCCTTCCTCGCCGGCGTGCTCTCGGCGCGCAAGATGACGGGCACGCTGTGGGCGGAGATCCGACGCGGCCGCGCCGCCGTCTCGCGCTGGTGCGCCGAGACCTTCGAGCGCTTCGACCTGCTGCTCACCCCGACGGTGCCCTACGACCCGCCGCTCGCACGCGGCCCCTTCCCCGAGGCGATCGAGGAACGCCGCCAGCCGCCCGCGGGCGTCGCGAGCTTCACGATCCCCTTCAATCTCTCCTGGCATCCCGCCGCGACGGTGCGCGCCGGCTTCTCGAAGGTGGGACTCCCGGTGGGCCTCCAGATCGTGGGACCGCGCCACCGCGACGACCTCGTCCTCCAGGCCGCCCATGCCTTCGAGCGGGCCCGACCCTGGTCGGAGGATTGGCCGCGGATCTGAGCGAGGCGCTTCGCGGCGGCGCCGGGGTGTACACTGGGCGTCGTGCGAGTGATCGACCTGCGCAGCGACACCGTCACCCAGCCGACGGCAGCGATGCGGGAGGCGATCGCGAAGGCGCCGGTCGGCGATGACGTGTACGGCGAGGATCCCACCGTCGACGCCCTCCAGCGCCGCACCGCCCAGCGGCTCGGCAAGGAGGCCGCGCTCTTCGTTCCTTCGGGCAGCATGGGCAATCAGGCGTCGCTGCGCACGCTGACACGGCCCGGTGACGTCGTGCTCGCGAGCGAGAACGCCCACCTGCTGCGTTACGAGGGCGGCGCGCCGGCGGCGCTATGGGGCGTGCACGTGAAGACGATCGGCCGGGACGGGCTCTTCGACGCCGAGGACGTGCGGCGCGCGATCACCCCCGACGGCGACGCCCACGTCGCCCCGACGCGCGTGCTCGCCTTCGAGAACACCCACAACTTCGCCGGGGGTCGGGTGTTCCCGCTCGATCTGCTGCGCCAAGCCGCAGGCGCCGCGCGCGAGGCCGGCCTCGCCCTGCACCTCGACGGCGCACGCCTGTGGAACGCGGTGGTCGCCACGGGTGTCCCGGCCGACGTCTGGGCGGAGCCCTTCGACACGGTGAGCGTCTGTCTCTCGAAGGGACTCGGCGCACCGGTGGGATCGGTGGTTTGCGGCAGCGCCGCGCGGATCCGCGAGGTGCACCGCGCCCGCAAGCTGCTCGGAGGCGCGATGCGCCAGGCGGGCCTGCTGGCGGCAGCGGGACTCCACGCCCTCGACCATCACCTCGAGCGGCTCGCCGTCGACCACGTCAACGCGAAGCGGCTCGCCGAAGGCCTCGGTGCCCTGGGCGTGCGCGTCGATCCCCCGCCCGAGACGAACATGGTGATGTTCGAGGTCCCCGAGCCCGCCTCCTTCGCACAGGGGCTGCGCGCGCGCGCGCTGCGCATCAACCCGATCGCGCCGGGCCGCTTTCGCGCCGTCCTCCACCTCGACGTGAGCGCCGACGACGTCGAAGAGGCGCTCGCGCGGATCGAGGACATCCTGAGCGCGTCGCGGGGCTCTGCCCCAGGAGGAACACGATGAAGATCGCGGGCGGATGCTATTGCGGCGCGGTGCGCTTCGAGGCCGAGGGTGATCCCCTCTTCAAGGGCCAGTGCCACTGCCGCGAGTGCCAGTACGTCAGCGGCGGCCATCCGAACGTGGTGATGGGAATGCCGGAGACGGGGTTCAAGCTGACCCGAGGCCAGCTGAAGGCCTTCCGTCGCGATGACCTCGACAACCCCGTGACGCGCGAGTTCTGCGCCGAGTGCGGCACCCACGTCACCAGTCGCCCGCCCGCCCTGGCCGGCGCCGTGCTGATCAAGGTGGGCACGCTCGACGATCCGAGCGTCTTCGGGCAGCCCGAGATGGTGATCTTCACCTGCGACAAGCAGAGCTTCCACCACGTTCCGGAGGGAGTGCCTACCTTCGAGCGGACGCCGGGCTGAGCGACGGCCCGGCGCGGCTGCGCTCCAGGTTGTACTTCACCACGCACCACACCGCGTGCAGGCCGTCGCGCCAGCGCAGCTTCTTGCCCTCGGCGCGGGTGCGGCCGGCGTAGGAGATCGCGACCTCCCGAACGCGCACGCCGAGCCGCGCCACCTTCGCCGTCACCTCGGGCTCGAAGCCGAAGCCGTCCTCCGAGAGCTCGAGCCGGGCGAGCACCTCGCGGCGGAACACCTTGTAGCCGCTCTCCATGTCGGTCAGGTCGAGGTGGTTGAGCGCGTTCGACAGGCGCGTCATCGCGCGGTTCGCCGCCGCGTGCCAGGAACGCGGGACGGGCTCCGCGCCGTCCTCCGCAAAGCGCGAGCCGAACACCACGTCGGCCTCGCCGGCGAGGATCGGCTCCAGCAGCCGGGGATAGTCGCGCGGGTCGTACTCGAGATCGGCGTCCTGCACCAGCACCACGTCGCCGGTGGCGGAGGCGAAGCCGGTGCGCAGCGCGGCTCCCTTCCCCCGGTTGCGCTCGTGGCGCAGCGCGCAGTGGACCCTGCGGCGGAGCACCGCGTCGATCAGCTCCCGGCTCCCGTCGTCCGAGGCGTCGTCGACGAGGACCACCTCCAGGTTCTCGATCCCCGACGCGAGCACGGCCTCCACCAGCCGCTCGAGGGTAGGCGCCTCGTTGAAGCAGGGGATGACGACGGAGATCTTCACCGGCTCATCGGCCTACTCGTCGGTGACGCAGCCCTCGGAGGCGGTGCGGACGTTTCGGATGTACTTCGCGAGGGTGCCGCGCTCCGCCCGCAGCGGAGGCGCGTTCCAGGCGGCGCGCCGGCGGCCGAGCTCCTCCTCGCTCACTTGGAGCTCGATCACGTGCTTCTTGGCGTCGATGGTGATGCGGTCGCCGTCGCGCACGAGGGCGAGCGGGCCACCGTCCTGCGCCTCGGGCGTCACGTGGCCGATGATGAAGCCGTGGGAGCCGCCGGAGAAGCGGCCGTCGGTGATCAGGGCGACGTCGGCCCCCAGGCCCGCGCCCATCAGCGCAGACGTGGGAGTGAGCATCTCGCGCATGCCAGGTCCGCCGCGGGGCCCCTCGAAGCGGATCAGGATCACGTGACCCTTCTGGATCTCGCCGCGCTCGAGCGCCGCCAGCATCTCCTCCTCGGAGTCGAAGGCGACCGCCGGACCGCTGAAGGCGAGGCCCTCCTTGCCGGTGATCTTCGCGACCGCGCCGTCGGGGGCGAGATTCCCGCGCAGGATCTGGATGTGCCCGTTCGCCTGGATCGGGTCGTCCCAGGAGTGGATCACCTCCTGGCCCGCCGCGAGATCGGGCGCCTCGGCGAGGTTCTCGGCCAGCGTCTTCCCGGTCACCGTCATGCAGTCCCCGTGGAGCACGCCGCGGTCGAGCAGCATCCGCAGCACTGCCGGGATCCCGCCCACATCGTGGAGGTCCTCCATCACGTAGCGGCCCGAGGGCTTCAGGTCGGCGAGGAAGGGCGTGCGGTCGCTCGTGGCCTGGAAGTCGTCGATCGTGAGCGGAACGCCCACCGCCCGCGCCATCGCGATCAGGTGCAGCACGGCGTTGGTGGATCCGCCGAGCACCATGGTGATCACCATCGCGTTCTCGAAGGCCTCGCGCGTCATGATGTCGCGGGGCTTGAGGTTCCGCTCCAGCAGGTTCCGGATCGCCGCCCCGGCGCGGCGGCACTCGTCGAGCTTCGCCGGATCTTCCGCCGGCGTGGACGAGCTGCCGGGCAGGCTCATGCCGAGCGCCTCGATCGCCGCCGCCATCGTGTTGGCGGTGTACATGCCGCCGCAGGCGCCCGCTCCGGGGCACGCGTGGCGCACGATGTCGAAGCGCTCCTCCTCGTCGATCCGCTTCGCGATGTACTCGCCGTAGGACTGGAAGGCGGAGACGATGTCGAGAGGGCAGCCGGTGCGGCTCTTCCCGGGCCGGATCGTGCCGCCGTAGACCATCAGCGCCGGCCGGTTCACGCGGCCCATCGCGATCAGGCAGCCGGGCATGTTCTTGTCGCAGCCCGGGATGGAGACGTTCGCGTCGTACCACTGGGCGCACATCACGGTCTCGATCGAGTCGGCGATCAGGTCGCGCGACTGGAGCGAGTACTTCATCCCCTCGGTGCCCATCGACATGCCGTCGGAGACGCCGATCGTGTTGAAGCGCATTCCCACGAGGCCCGCGCCCTGCACGCCTTCCTTCACCGCGTCGGCGAGAAGGTTCAGGTGCATGTTGCAGGAGTTGCCCTCGTACCAGACGCTCGAGATCCCCACCTGCGCCTTGTCCATGTCGGCCTCGGTGAGACCGACCGCGTAGAGCTGGGCCTGGGACGCGCCCTGGGACTTCGGCTGGGTGATGCGGCGGCTGTACTTGTTGAGGGGTTCGGTCATGGGGCACCTCCTCGCAATCCGACTAACGGGAGAGCATGTGCATGATCTTGGTTTCACCGGGGCGGAGCAAGCCGACGAAGCGGTCCTGCCAGCCGTACTTGTCGTGGAACGTCCGCTCGACGCGCTCGCGCAGGCCCTCGTCTTCGATCAGGTCCGCGCGCAGCGGGTACTCCTCGCCCTCGATGCGCAGCACCACGTCGGGGTCGCGCACGACGTTCTCGCCCCAGGTCGTGTCGCCGGTGCGGATGAAGCCCTGGCCGTCGACCACGGCGAGCCAGATCGTCGTCTCGCGCGGCTCGCCGTCCGCATCGTGGGTGATCACCTCGATCGTATCGACGCCGGCGAAGGCGTCCCAGTCCGGCCGCCGAGACTGACCGGCCGCCGGGAGCGCGAGGGCGGCGCACAGGATCACGAGCAGGGCGGGCCGGGACAAGACGGGGGTTCTCCCGAAGGTCGGAGACGGGCCAGCATAGCCCACGAGGGCTGCGCGGCGCGTTCCGCGCGCGCGTGTACGCTCTCGCCGTGCTCGACCCCGACCGCGATGCGAGGCGGGAGCTCTCCGCCGACCGGTCCCCGCGCGATCGGGCCGCGAGGCTCGTACCGCGTTGGATGGCCGCGCTGGTGCTGGTCGCGCTGCTGGTCGCCGGCGCTCTCTCCGCGTGGCTGGTCGTGACCGCGGATCTCGCGCGGAGCGCGCGCGTTCCGCCGGGAGTCACGAGCCACGCGGTGGGAGGTCCGCCGTGAAGCTCGGGATCGCCCTGCGCAGCATGGGGCCGGCGTCGCGACCCGAGGTGCTGGCGGCGTGCGTGCGGGCGGCCGAGGAGGCGGGGCTCGCGGACGTCTGGGTCCAGGACCACATCGCAATCCCGCCCGACGACGCCGAGGGCTCGGGCGGGCGCTACCTCGACCCGCTCACCACCCTGGCCTGGCTCGCGGCGAGGACGTCGCGCATCGGAATCGCCACGGGCGTGCTGAACCTCCCCTACCGACCGGCGCTCCCCACCGCCAAGGCGATCGCGACGCTCCAGGAGCTCTCGGCGGAGCGCTTCCTGCTGGGAGTCGGGGTGGGGTGGATGGAGGCGGAGTTCCGCGCGCTCGGCGTTCCGCGCACCGAGCGCGGGCGCCGCACCGACGCGGTGCTCGACTTCGTGCACCGCGCCTTCGCCGAGAACGTCGTGGAGCAGGACGGGCAGCGGTTCCTGTTCCTGCCGCGGCCGAAGCGCCCTCCCATCTACGTGGGCGGCAACGGCGAGCACGCGCTGCGCCGCGCGGCCCGCTACGGGGAGGGGTGGCTTCCGATGAGCGCCGATCCGAAGGCCCTGGCGGCGGCGCGCCCGCGGCTGGGCGAGCTCGCCGAGCAGGCCGGCCGCCCCGAGCCGGAGATCGCGGCCTTCGTGGGCTTCGACCCGCGGGAGCCGGAGCGCGCGGCGGATCAGCTCGGCGCGCTGCGCGAGGCTGGAGTGGGCCGGCTGATCGCGGGCTCGCGGTACACGGACGCGGCCGGATTCGCGGCCCAGGTCGGCTTCCTGGCCGAGCGCGTCCTGCCCCTGCTCGACGCGTGACGATCCCGTGAAAGCGCTCCCGGAACGCAGTCACCCCATGGTACGCTGCGCGACTGCGATGCCGCGACGTTCCCTCGCGCTTGTGCCGCTGCTGATCGCCGGGCTCGCTCGCGGGGGCTCGGCCGGGGAGCTCGAGCTGGCGCGGCTCGATCCGGCGCGGCTCGACCCGGGGGCCGCCGCCACGAAACCGAGCCGCGAGGAGCCCGCTCCGCCTCCCGCTCCGGACCTCGAGCTCGTCCTCGAGCAGCTGCCCCCGGACGTCGCGGGCGGGACGCGGGACGCGTCGCGGCCGTTCGACGTCGAGTACACGACCGACCCCGCGCTCGACGCCGACGTGAAGGGGATCCTCGCGCACGGCGACATCGCCCTCGGACAGGTGATCGCGATGGATCCCGAGTCGGGCGAGCTGCTCTCCTGGGTCGCCACCGATCCCGAGACCTTTCCCGTCGCCCGCGCCTATCCGACGGCATCCCTGATGAAGGTGGTGACGGCGGCCGCCGTGCTGCGCGACGCGCCCGAGGCGGCCGAGCGGACCTGCCGCTATGTCGGGAGTCCCTACCAGGTCGAAGCGCAGCAGCTGGTGGCTCCGAAGACCGGCGGACAGGTGGACACCTTCGAGGACGCACTCGCGATCTCGAACAACCAGTGCTTCGCCCGGCTCGCCGTGCACGACCTCGGCCGCGAGGCGCTCCTCGAGGAGATCGAGCGGGTGGGAATGCTCGCGCCCCCCGCGGCGGGTCTTCCGCCGGGAAGAGTGGTGCCGGTCGAGGGAGAGCTGGCCCTGGGATACCTCGGCTCGGGTCTCGCGGGATCCTTCCTTTCGCCCCTCGCCGCGGCCCGTCTGGCCGCAGCCCTGGCCCGGGGCGACCTGATCGCGCCGCGCTGGGTCGCGCGCGTGCGCGACGCCGAGGGCGGGATCGTGGCCGCGCCGTCGCTCCCGGAGCCCCAGCACATCTGGCCCGCGGAGATCGTCGACGCGCTGCGCGCGTCGCTGCGCAACGTGACGGAGCGGGGCACCGCGCGGCGCGCCTTCCACGACGAGCGGGGCCAGCCGTTGCTCGGCGAGATCGAGGTCGCCGGCAAGACGGGCACCCTGCTGGGCGAAGATCCCGCCGGCCTCTACCAGTGGTTCATCGGAGTGGCGCCCGCCGACGAGCCCCAGGTCGCCATTGCGGCGGTCGTCGTTCACGACCCCCTGGAGCGCCGCGAGATCACGAGCGCGGCGAAGGTGGCGGCCGAGACGCTGCGCGCCCTGTTCTGCAACGACCGGGGATGTCGCGGCGAGCGGATCGAGCAGCTGCGCGCGCGGGCCCGGGCGCGCGACGCCGAGACCCATGCCGCGCTGGTGGCCCAGCGCATCGCGCTCGCCCAGGCGCGCGCCGCGGCCGTGGAGGTGCGCCCGGCGCACCTGGTGGAGGCCGAAGATCTCGAGTTGCCCACCCGGCTGCGCCGCCGGAGGGCCGAGGGCGAGATCGTTCTGCGCGTCTCGATCGCGTCGACCGGCGACATCTCGGACGTCCAGGTCGACTCCTCGGATCTGCCGCGCTTCGACGAGTTCGTCTCGGAGGAGGTGCGCGCCTGGAAGTTCGCCCCGAGTACCCGGGGAGGCGTGCCCGAGGCGAGCCAGGTGAAGCTGCGGATTCCGATCCGCGTGCGCTAGGCGCGCGCTCTACGACGAAGAGCCCGGCCTCGCATCGGTGATCTCGACGATGTTGCCCGTCGGGTCGCGCAGGATCAGGCGGCCGACGCCCTCTCCGTCCCGCATCGGGCCGAAGGCGAACTCGACGCCGCGACGCTGGAGGAGGTCGACGGTGGCCTCGAAGTCGCCCGTGTGCAGCGCGAAATGGGGACCGATCGGCCCCGCCGCGCGGACTTCGTAGTCGCGCTGCTCGAAGATGTGCAGCTCGCCCGTTCCCAGCCGGAACCACGCGCCGGGGATCCGCCCCGCGAGGTCCGCGGGCCGCTCGATCTCCTCCAGGCCGAGGAGCTCGCCGTAGAAGGCGCGTGCCGCCTCGGCGTCGCGCACGACGACCGCCACGTGGTGGAAGCCTTCGATCGCAGCCTTCGCGGGAGCGGAGGGGTCGCGGGCCACGGCGCAATGGTAGCCCGTTCTCACCGGGAGGGAGCCGCCTGGGCGGCGACTGCCTCCGCGAGGGCGGCGCGGGTCTCCTCGATCTCGTGGCGCAGCCATCCCGACACCTGGAAGTTGGCGCCGCCGTCGGCCTCGGCCAGGCGCTGCAGCGCCGCGAGCCGGGCCTCGAGCGCCCCCACGTGCCGGGGGTCGGCGGCCAGGGCCACCTCGGTCAGGTGCAGAGCCAGCAGCGGCTCTCCCGCGAGCACGTGGACGATCGCGCGCTCGGCGAGCGGCTGGGGGCCGCCGGCGAGCGCCGCCAGCTCGGCGTAGGCGGCGCGGGGCGGCACCGCGTACAGCTCGGTGGTGGATTCGTACCGAAACCATCCGGTGTATCCCTCCCAGATCGCGCGCACTCCCCAGGCGACGCGCCCGTACTGCTCGCTCAGTGCCAGCTCGGGTGGCAGGCGGATCTCCTCCATCAGGGTCCACAGGTCGACGCCCTGGTTCATGCCGGCGACGGTGGCGTCGTGCACGTAGCGCACGGCCGCCGCGGTGCGCGCGAGCAGGGCGTCGATCTGGTGGGCGCCCTCGATCGGCTCGAAGTGGCCCGGCAGCAGCAGCTTCGGGCGGAGCGTGCGCATCTTCTCGAGCGTCTCGATCATCGGAACCGCCGGCCGCAGATTCTCGCCGCGCAGGGTGAAGAGGTTCGGGAACGACCCTGCGACGGGGCCGAGGGCGTCGCCGGTGAACAGGATCTTGCGCGAGGGGAGCCAGACGGACACCGCGTCGGGGCCCTCGGCGCCCGGTGTGGCCAGGACCTGGAACGACAGTCCTCCCACGTGGAAGCTGTACTGGTCGTCGACATGGATGTCGGAGTCGATCTCGGCGTAGGGAGGGCCCCGAAGCGCGGGATCCTCGGGCATCGCGTCGGCCCACAGCACCCGCGCGCGGCGGTCGCGGAACGGGCCGAGACGCACCTGGTCGCGGTTGCGCGCCTCGAAGGCCCGGTGTGCGATCACGGCCACGCCGACGCTGCGCCACAGTGACACGCCGCCCACGTGATCGGGGTGGGCGTGGGTGAGCACGATCGCGCGCAGTCGCAGGTCCGGCACGGCGGCGCGCAGCAGCTCGCGGATCCGGGCGGCCTCGCTGGCGAGCCCGGTGTCGATCAGCACCGCGCCCTCGCTCGTGTTCACGAGGTAGACGTTCGCGTTGCCGGACACGACCCAGATGTCGTCGGCGACCTGCTTCGCCGCGAGCGTCGAGCCGCGAGTGAGCAGCTCCGAGATGCGCTCGGGCTCCCGCGCCGCCGGTTCCTCGGCGCACACCGCCAGCGCGGCGAGCAGCCACGCGATCCCGCACCCCGCCGCCACCGCCCCGCGCATCGTCCACCCCCCGAACGCCCGATCCACAGGAGTCTAGGTCCACCCGCGTCGCGCGCGATCTCGCGTATCCTGGGCGCGCCCGGAGCGCGACCTTCCCCGTCTCGCGCCCGTGCGCACCCCGGAGCACGACGCCTTGGCCCGAAGCGCCCGAGATCCCCAGACCTCCGACCGCGCTGCCGACCGCTCGGGCGCGGGGAGCGCGCCGCGTCCCTTCGCCGCGCTGCGCGTGCTCGACCTCTCGACCGAGATCGCAGGCCCGTACGCCAGCAAGCTGCTCGCCGACCAGGGCGCCGAGGTGCTCAAGGTGGAGCGACCCGAGGGCGACCCGCTGCGACGGCGCACGGCGGCGCGCGTGTCGTTGCCCGAGCGCGAAGACTCGGCGCTGTTCCGCTTCCTGAACGCGGGCAAGCGCGCGGCCCGCTGCGATCCGAGCGACCGCGCCGACCGCGAGCGGCTGGCCGGCCTCGCCCTCGAGGCGGATGTCCTGATCGAGAGCGGTGGCCCGGGCGCGCTCGAGCAGTGGACCGGCGGGACCGCGGCGCTGTGGGCGGCGAATCCGCGCCTCTCGGTGATCTCGATCTCGCCCTGGGGACTGCGCGGGCCCTTCGCTGGGCGGCCCGCCACCGAGTGGACCCTCCAGGCGGCGACGGGCGCGACGGCCCGACGCGGCACGCCCGAGCGCGGTCCGGTGGCCGCCGGCGGACGGCTCGGGGAGTACGCCACCGGCGCCTTCGCCGCGGTGGCGGCGCTGGCATCCTGGACCGCCGCGCGCGCCACGGCCCACGGCCGACACGTAGACGTGTCGATGTTCGAGGCGATGCTCACCTGCACCACCACCTATTCGGATCTCTACAGCCAGTTCGTCGACACGCTCCTGCCCCAGTACCTCGACACGCCCTCCGTGGAGCCGGCGGCCGACGGCTGGGTGGGCTTCGCCACCGTGACGAGTCAGCAGTGGCAGGACTTCTGTCTGATGATCGGGCGGCCGGAGCTCGGCGAGGACGAGCGCTTCCTGTCCGCGGACAAGCGCATGCAACACCTCGACTTCATCCAGGCGGCAATCCACGCCTGGACGCGGCCGCGCAAGGTCGCCGAGATCCTCGAGATGAGCGCGCTGCTGCGCATCCCGTCGGCGCCGATCGGCAACGGCGAGACGCTGCCGCGCACCGACCACTTCGAGGATCGGGGCGTGTTCGTCGCGAATCCCCACGGATCCCTCCAGCCGCGCGTGCCCTACTCCCTCTCCCTCGTGGAGCGCGCGCCGATCGAACGCGCGCCCGAGGCCGGCGAGCACGCACTGGCCTGGTCGCGCCATCGCGCCGATTCCCCCGTGGTCGCGGGCCCCACCGACGAGGCTCCCCTCGCGGGTCTGCGCGTCGTCGACCTCACCGCCTTCTGGGCGGGCCCCTTCGCCACCAACGTCCTGGCGCTGCTCGGCGCCGACGTGGTGAAGGTCGAGTCGACCAACCGGCCCGACGGCATGCGCTTCGTCAACACGAAGCCGGGCGTCCCGACGTGGGAGGCGGGCGCGATCTTCCACGGCGCCAACTCCCAGAAGCGCGGCGTCACGCTGCGCCTGGACCGCGCCGAGGGGCACCGCCCGTTGCGCGCGCTGGTCGAGCGCGCGGACGTCCTGATCGAGAACTTCTCGGCGCGCGTGCTGGACCAGTTCGGGCTCTCCTGGGAGGTGCTCTCGGAATGGAATCCGCGCCTCGTCCTCGTGCGCATGCCGGCCTGGGGACTGGACGGCCCCTGGCGCGACCGCACCGGCTTCGCGATGAACGTGGAGCAGGCGTGCGGGATCGCGTGGCGGGGCGGCTATCCCGACCTGCCGATGAACGCGAACGTGTGCGACCCGGTCGGCTCGCTGCACGCGGTGACCGCCGTGTTCGCGGCGCTCGAGCACCGCCGCCGCACGGGGCGCGGCCAGCAGGTGGAGGTGCCCTTGGTCGAGCCGGGTCTCAACATCGCGGCGGAGCAGGTGCTGGAGCACAGCGCCTACGGAGTGCTGCTCGGCTCCGAGGGCAACCGCGGGCCCGACGCCGCTCCCCAGGACGTGTACCGCTGCCGGGCCGGCGAGCACGTCGCCATCGCGGTGACCGACGACGCCCAGTGGTCCTCGCTGTGTGCCGTCCTGGCCCAAGGGCCCGGCGAAGCCGATCCGCTCGGCGACCTCGCGAGGCTCGCGAGCGCCGCAGCGCGGCGCGACGCCCACGACGCGATCGACGCGGCGCTCGCCCGCGCCTGCGCCGACCGGGATGCCGAGGCGCTCGCGGAGCAGCTGGCGGCGGCCGGGGTTCCGGCCCAGCGCCTGGTGAACGCCCACCGCCTGATGCCGCATCCCCAGCTCGAACACCGCGGCTTCTACCAGCGCATCGAGCACCCGGTCACGGGCGCGGCCCGCTATCCCGGCCTGCCCTTCGCCGGCCTCGCCGGGGGCCTGCCCGCGCGCCCGCCCCCCACCCTCGGGCAGCACAACCGCGAGATCCTGGTCGAGGAGCTCGGCTTCTCCGAGGAGGAGCTCGCCGCCTGGGAGCGCGACGGGATCGTCGGCAGCAAGCCCGGCTGGCTCTGATCCGCCCGGCGGTGAGCGACCGCCGACGGGAGCCCAAAGGGCGTTACCCTGGGGATTCGGGGGTCCTGAGGCCGGGACGCGAGCGTCCGCGCCGCGCCGACGTCGCGCTACGGAGGACGTGCCCGGAACCCGATCCAAGGGGGCGAAGATGGCCCGCGCGCGCGCATACCGACTCGCCGACCGGTATCTGGCCGACGAGGGAACGGTCTTCCTGACCGGCATCCAGGCCCTCGCGCGGCTCCCGCTCGAGCAGCTGCGCGCGGATCGCCGCGCGGGGCGGAACACGGCCGCCCTGGTGAGCGGCTATCCCGGCTCTCCGCTCGGCGGCTACGATCGCGCCGTCGCCGCCGCCGCGCGGCTCGCGCCCGACCTTCCGGTGAAGTGCCGACCCGCGCTCAACGAGGAGTACGCCGCCAGTGCGGTGATGGGCTCGCAGCTCGCCGCCGCCCAGCCCGACTGCCTCTACGACGGGATCGTCGGCATCTGGTACGGCAAGGCCCCCGGCGTCGATCGCGCCACCGACGCGCTCCGCCACGCGGTCTACGCGGGCACCTCGATGTACGGCGGCGCGATCGCCATCGTCGGCGACGATCCCGCGGCGAAGAGCTCGACGCTCCCCTCCTCGTCGGCCGGGACGCTCGCGGGAATGCACGTTCCGGTGCTCTACCCCGGAGACCCGGCCGAGGCGCTCGACCTCGGCCGACACGCGATCGCCCTGTCGCGGCTCACCGGCCTGTGGTCGGCGCTGAAGATCGTGGCCGACGTGGCCGACGCCACCGCTTCCGTGGAGCTCCACCCGGAGCGGATCGTCCCGGTGCTCCCCACCCGCGACGGCGCGCCCTACCTCCACCGTCCCGACGGCCGCCTGCTCACGCCGCACACGCTGGAGCTGGAGCGCGAGATCGTGGAGGTGCGCTACGAGCTGGCGCGCCAGTACGCCTCGGAGAATCGCCTGAACCACGTGACGGTGGATCCCGCCCAGGCCGTGCTGGGCATCGTGGCCTCGGGCATCACCTACCGGGAGGTGCGCGAGGCCTTCCACCGGCTCGGCCTCACCCGAAACGAGGAGATCGCGGCCCGCGGCATCCGGATCCTGAAGATGGGGATGCCGCTCCCGTTCAACGAGGAGACGGTGCGCAGCTTCGCGCGGGGGCTGGCCGAGGTGTTCGTCGTCGAAGAGAAGGCGCCCAATCTCGAGTCGCTGATCAAGGACGCGCTCTACGCGCTTCCGGACCGGCCGCTGGTCGTCGGCAAGCACGACGAGCGGGGCGAGCGCCTGCTGCCGGCCCACGGCGCGCTCGACGCCGATGCGCTGCTCCCGATCCTGCGCCGGCGGATCGAGTCGCGCCTGGGCGTGCGGCTGGCGGCCGAGGACGTCCACTCGGGGCGCGCGCTGGCGCCGCTGTCCGTGGCCCGCACGCCCTTCTTCTGCTCGGGCTGTCCCCACAACCGCAGCACCGAGGTTCCCGAGGACGCGCTGGTCGGCGCCGGCATCGGCTGCCACACGATGACGCTGCTGATGGATCCGGAGCGCGTCGGCCAGATCGCCGGCGTCGCTTGCATGGGCAACGAGGGTACCCAGTGGATCGGGATGTCCGACTTCGTCGCACGCCGTCACTTCATCCAGAACCTGGGCGACGGAACCTACTTCCACTCGGGCCAGCTCGCGATCCAGGCGGCCGTCGCCGCCGGCGTGAACATCACCTACAAGCTGCTCTACAACGGCACCGTCGCGATGACCGGCGGCCAGGATCCGCAGGGGCAGCTCGGCGTGTCCGACGTGGCGCGCGTGCTGCTGACCCAGGGCGTGGCGCGCGTGCTCGTCACCACCGAGGATCCGAGCCGCCATCCGCGCGGATCGCTGCCGGACGGCGTCGAGGTGTGGGATCGCAGCCGGCTGCTGGAGGCGCAGAAGGTGCTGGCCGAGGTGCCGGGCGTGACGGTGCTGATCCACGACCAGGCCTGCGCCGCCGAGTCGCGCCGCGCGCGCAAGCGCGGGAAGCAGCCCACGCCGAAGCAGCGCGTCGCGATCAACCACCGCATCTGCGAGGGCTGCGGCGACTGCGGGGAGGTGAGCAACTGCCTGTCGGTGCAGCCGGTCGCGACGCCCTTCGGGCGTAAGACCGAGATCGATCAGACCACCTGCAATCTCGACTTCTCGTGTCTGGAGGGCGACTGCCCTTCCTTCATGACGGTGACCCCGGACGAGGACGCCCCCGCGTCCGCCGGGCGCGGAGCGGCGCCCGAGCCGCCCACGGATCTGCCGGAGCCCGCGCGCGTCGTCCCCGACGACGATTTCGCGATGCGCATCACCGGCATCGGCGGCACCGGGGTGGTGACGGTGGCCCAGGTGCTGGGCACCGCGGCGATGCTGGACGGCTACCGCGTGCGCGGCCTCGACCAGATCGGGCTGTCGCAGAAGGCGGGACCGGTGGTGAGCGACCTGCGCCTCTCGCGCTCGCACCCCACCGCGACCAACCGGCTCGGCGAGGCCCAGGCCGACCTGCTGCTCGCCTTCGATCAGCTGGTCGCCGCCTCGGAGAAGGGGCTGCTCACCGCCCATCCCGCGCGGACGACGGTGGTCGGCTCGACATCGGGCACGCCGACCGGCGAGATGATCACCCACCCCGACCACGCCCTGCCTCCGGCGGACGAGCTGTGCGAGCGCATCGCGAGCGTCACCCGCAGCGACGTCCAGCACTGGGCGGACGCCGCGCACATCACCGAGGACCTGTTCGGCGACGCCACCACGGCGAATCTGTTCGTCGTGGGCATGGCCTACCAGGCCGGCTGCCTGCCGATCGGCGCGAAGTACATCGAGGAGGCGATCGCGCTGAACGGAGTCGCCGTCGAGGCGAACGTCGCCGCCTTCCGCTGGGGCCGCGCCCAGGTGGCCGTCCCCGGATCCGTGTCGGCCGCGCGCTTCGTCTCCGGCGCGATCGAGCCCGCCGTCGAGCGGCCGCGGCCGCTCTCGCCCGCCCTCGCCCGGCGGATCGCCGCCGTCGACGCGCCGCCCGCGCTGCGCGCTCGGCTGCACCGGTTCGCCGCCGAGCTGGTGAGCTGGCAGAGCGCGCGTACGGCCGCCGGCTGGCTCGACGTCCTGGAACGCGTGGCGAGCGCCGAGCGAGCTGCCGCGCCGGGCAGCTCGCGGCTGCTGGGCGCCGTGGCCACCCATCTCTTCCAGCTCACCGCCTACAAGGACGAGTACGAGGTGGCGCGCCTGATGACCGACCCCGACGGCCTGTCCGCGGCCCGCGAGCTGGCCGGCGCGCGCGGCCGGCTCTCCTGGCGGCTCCATCCGCCCCTGCTGCGCGCGCTGGGTCTGAAGCACAAGATCGCGATCGGATCCTGGGCGACGCCCGCCGTTCGTTTGCTCGCGCGCGCCAAGTTCCTGCGCGGCACGCCACTCGATCCCTTCGCCCACACCCGCGTGCGCGCCCTCGAGCGCGAGCTCCCCGGCGAGTACGTCCGCGCGATCGACTCGGTCGTGGCCCACCTGACCTCTGCGAACCTCGACGCCGCCGTCGCCATCGCCCGCCTGCCCGACTCCGTCCGCGGCTACGAGCACATCAAGCTCGACCGGGCGGAGACGTACCGGAAGCGCCTCGCCGAGGCGCTCGAGGCCTACGTGTCGAAGAGGGCGTGAACTGGGGGCGTCCGGCCTCGGCCGGGACTCAGCGCGCCTTGCTCTCCACGAGGTCGACGAGCGCTGCGATGGCGCGGTCGACTGCGAACGCGAAGAACGCGTCGGGAGCGAGCCTCGCGAGAGCGGGCATCAGGGGGGCGAGCCGGGCGCGACCCTCCTGGGACATCTCCGCGAGGGACGCGCGCGCCCCCGAGATCTGGTCCGTCAGGGCGAGCGACGCCTCCTGCATGACGAGCCCCATCGTGGTCTCGGTGATCCAGAGATGCGTACGCGCGAGCTCGGCTCCAGACAGGCCGGCGCGCTCGAGGATCTCGATCTGGCAGGCCACCGTGTCGAGCCAGGACGGCGAGGTGCGGCCCCGACGTCCGATGATCCGGAGTGCCGCGGGATAGCGGAGCAGGTGATGGCGCACCGAGATCATCCAGTCGCGGATCTGCTCCGGCCACGCGGCGCGGCGCCGGATCGCGAGCTCGACCCCACCGAGGATCTCGTCGAGTACCCCGTCGAGCAGCTCGTCGAGGCTCGAGAAGTGTCGGTAGAGCGCGGCGGGAACCGCTTCGACCTCTTCCGCGATGCGCGCCACCGTCAGCGGCTCGTCCGGCTCGCGCTCGAGCAGCACGAGGGCCGCCGCGAGGATGCCCTGGCGCGAGAGGCGCGCCGGCCGGCCGGGGCGTCGCTTGGGCGCGGAACGCGGCGTCATCTCGAGGGGACCTCGACCCGCACCGCTAGGCGAGCATCTGCACGATCTCGGCCAGGTGGCCTTCGGGGTCGGTCGCGAAGGCCACGCGCAGCCCCAGCTCGGGCAACTCCTTGATCGGCGCGTGCACGCCGCCGCCGGCTGCGCACACCCGCTCCAGCAGCGCGGGCAGGTCGTCGGTGGTGAAGCCGAGGATCAGCTCGCCGCTCGGCGACGGCCCCCGTCCCGGGTACCGGAGCAGCACCAGGGACCCGAAGGCCGCCTTCGGGTCCTCGGACAGCATGATCTCGTCGATCTCCTCGCCGCCGATGCTCTGGTCGCGGACGCGATTCAATGCGTGCAGGCCGTATGCCTCGCGGTAGAAGGACGCCAGCTGCTCCAGGTCGTAGACGATCAGCTTGGTGAACCCGAAGCTCGCTTCAGGCGGCATGAGCGGCCACTGGCGCCTCGGCGGGGTACGAGCTCGGGCCCACGTCGTAGGTGCTCGCGAGCAGTGCGATGAAGTCGGGATCGCGCATCGGATCCGACGGAATCTCGAAATCCACTCCCTTCGCCCGCAGGTCGGTCACGAAGGTGTCGAATACCCGGTCCGGCGTCAGATCGTCCAGGTGATCCACGTGCTTCTTCAGATCGGCGAGATCCTCGTAGAGCTCGGCGTCCCAGTGGGCGAGTAGCCGGAGCTGATCCGTGGTATAGCGCGCGATCACCGCGTCGCCGGTCCGGATCTGCCAGCGATCGGGTCCCTCCGGGTCGCCCGCGAAGGTGGAATCGAAGGCAAGCCCCTTCGGATTGGCGCGCTGCTCTACGGGTCCGTTCGATTCCCCGCGGTGGTACATCGCCGTGTTCTGCGTGACCACACCGCGATTCCACAGCGGCGGCGCGAGGCGCTTCGGAGGAGCGAGCGGCCCGTCGGGCCAGTAGGTGAAGCCCCCGTGCTCGGCGTCTCTCTGGAACCAGACGATGACCTCGGCCAGCTTGATCGCCCAGTCCCGGAAGAGCCCCGACTTCCCCATCACGCTGAGAAGCCAGGTGGGCGTATTCACGAGCCCCATGCCGCGGAAGCGCGGGGAGTCGAGATGGCCCGGATCGGAATTCCAGGTCGGGCCGTTCACGTTGAACAGGATCTTCATCGGCTGGCAGTATCGGGCGCCCCAGAACTCGCGCCCCCAGGCCATGAAACGCCGGTCGTAGAAGATCGACTCCGCCTCCGGGTAGAGGCATACGCCGCCGTTCGCGAAGAAGCCGCGGAAGGTCGGCGTCAGGAAGGAATCGAGGGATGCGTTCGGATCCAGGGGGCGGCTCCCCGAAGTGGTCGCCACCAGCTCCTCGAGCGAGCGGAAGTGGTGCTTCAGGATCAGGTCCCAGGGCCCGTGGCGCCGGATCAGATCCAGCACGATCTCGAGCTGGTCATCCCCGAGCACGCCGTCCACGACGTGCGGCGGGCGCACGGGGCACAGCTTGCGGGACATCTCCTCCCGGTGTCGTCGTGACATGCCGACTCCTCTCAGCGCTTCTCAGCGCGGCACCATCCCACCGTCGGCGAACACCACGTGTCCGGTGATGAAGCTTCCGGCATCCGAGGTCAGCATCAGCGCGGGCCCCACCATCTCGTCCGGATCCGCCATGCGCGGCATCAGCTGGAGCTTCGTCATCTCCGCCTGCGCCTCCGGCGGGTTCCTGCGCACCATGTCGGTGTCGATCGTACCGGGTGAGAGCGCGTTCACGCGGATGTCGTGGGGCGCGAACTCGGCGGCCATCGAGCGGGTCGCCGCCATCAGCCCCGCCTTGCCGATGGCGTAGAGGGAGACCGTGGAGGAGAACAGGAAGGCGGCGCCCGAGAGCACGTTCAGCACGGCCGCGTGCGGGCTCTGCTTCAGAGCCGGGAGCGCCTCCTGCACGAGGAAGAGCGGTCCGCGCAGGTTCACGTCGAGCGACTTCCCCCAGGCCTCGGGTGTGTACTCACCGTGGGGAAGGGCGAGGGCATTGGCGGCGTTGTTCACCACCACGTCGATGGCGCCGAAGGCGTCGAGCGTCCGTTGCACCAGGGTGCGGAGGGCGGCGAGATCACCGAGGTGGGTGGGCACACCGATCGCCTCGCCGCCCATCGCCCGAAGGTGCTTCTCGGTCTCCTGGCACGCCTCGGCCTTGCGACTCGCGACGACCACGCGAGCCCCGGCTGCCACGTAGCCCTCGGCCAGGGCCCGCCCGATGCCCCGGGTGCCACCGGTCACGATCACCACCCGCCCGGTCAGATCGAAGAGTCGGCGGAGCTTCTCGCGGTCCACGCTGCACTCCGATAAGTGAATGATGTTCACTATATCAGTCGCGCGCCCGCGCGCGCAAGACGGGGGTGCTACCGGAGTTCGAACGCCTCCGGCCGGGGGGTCGCCATCTCCTCGCGGAAGCGCTCGAAGGTCCAGGGCCAGGTGGCCGGGACGCCGCGGTCGTCGAGGTACCAGCTCCGGCAGCCGCTGCTCCAAATCGTGCTGCGCGCCGCCTCGACGCGGGCCGCCTCGAGATCGGTCGTCGCCGTGTGGGAGGCAGAGACCTCCCGGGCACGCCCGGAGCGGATCCACTGGATCAGCTCGAAGATGTAGGCGAACTGGAGCTCCGCGATCTGGATCAGCGAGAAGTTGCCCACCGGGCCGTTCGGCCCGTTCAGCATGAACAGGTTGGGGAAGTCGGGGATCGAGATCGAGAGGTAGGCGAGCGGCCGCTTCTCCCAGACGTCCTCCAGGCGCACGCCGTCGCGCCCCACCACCTCGATCGGGCGCAGGAAGCGGTCCACTTTGAAGCCGGTGGCCATCACCAGAACGTCCAGCTCGTGGAGGCGCCCGTCGCGGGTGCGCACGCCCGCGGGCTCGATGCGCTCGATCGGATCCGTCACCAGCAGGGCGTTCGGCCGCTGGATCGCCTCGTAGAAGTTGGGGGAGATCACCAGGCGCTTGCAGGCCGCTCGGTAGTTCGGGCGCAGCTGCTCCTTCAGCTCCGGATCCCTCACGTTGTCTTCGAGATTGCGCAGACAGGCCTCGGCGATCGCCTGCATCGCCGGGGAGTTCGCGTCCACCAGCCCGCTGGCGAAGCCCTCGGCGAACAGGCGCGCGAGATCCTGGTGGACCGTGCCCAGCAGCTCCGGCTCGCTCCGGAAGCTCTCGCGCTCCTCCGGGGAGTAGGGCGGGTTCTCCTGGGGCATGATCCACTGGGGCGTGCGCTGGAAGAGCACATACCGGGCCACCCGGTCGGTGATCGCGCCGGTGATCTGCACTGCGGAGGAGCCGGTCCCGATCACGCCGACGCGGCGCCCGTCGATCGAGACGCCGTGGTCCCAGCGCGCGCTGTGGAAGGCGGCCCCCGCGAAGCTCTCGATGCCCTCGAAGTGAGGCACGTTCGGGTGGTGGAGCACGCCCGTTGCGGCGATCACCACGTCGACCGTGTCGCGGTGTCCGCTGGCGGTCTCGATCTGCCAGCGCCCGTCCTCGAAGACGCATCGCACCACCTCGTCGCCGAAGCGGAAGTAGGGGTCGAGCCCGTGCTCGTGCGCCACGCGCTCGAAGTAGGCCTGGATCTCGTCGCCCGGCGCGAAGCGGTGGCTCCAGTCGGGGTTCAGCGCGAAGGAGTAGCTGTAGAGATGGGAGGGAACGTCGCAACCGATCCCCGGGTAGCTGTTCTCGCGCCAGGTTCCACCGAGGCGCTCCGCCTTCTCGTAGATCGTGAATTCGGAGAGACCCGCCTCCAGGAGCTTGATGCCGCTGAGGACGCCGGCCATTCCGGCTCCGATGATCGCGAATCGAGGCTCGGGCATGTCGATCCTCCGTCAGGCCGGGCGCCGCCGGGAGAGGCCGAGCGCGTTGTCGCGCATCACCAGCCGGATCTCGGCGTCCGACAGCCCCTTCAGGTCGTAGACGTAGTCGGTGGGGTTCACCAGGCCCTCGGCGTGGGGCCAGTCGGAGCCCGCCACCATGTTCTCGGCGCCCACCAGGTCGCGCAGCTGGGCGACGTCGTCCTCGTGGAAGGGCGCGATCCAGACGTGACGGCGGAAGGTGTCGAGCGGATTCTCGGGGAAGTACCCGGGATCCTGACCCCAGACGCGCTCCATCGACTGGAACAGCCACGGCACCCAGAAGGAGCCCATCTCAATGCTCGCCATCCGGATGTTGGGGAAACGCTCGAACAGCCGGTGCGAGATCAGCGCAGCGAACAGATCGAAGGGCGGCTTCGACGGCAGCGAGATGCTCCGGAAGGGCGAGTTCTTGAAGCTCTGGGTGGTACCCCCCTCGCCCCAGTCGTTCGCGTAGTCGCCGTAGCCCGAGTCTCCGCCGTGGAACACCACCGTGACGCCCGAGTCGTTCACGAGCTGCCAGTAGGGGTCGAAGTAGGGGTCGGCCGGGGAGCGGCTTCCGGCCCTGTCGAACACGAAGGAGGGACGCATCACCACGAAGCGCGCGTCATTCTCCAGCGCCCACTCCAGCTCGCGCACTCCGCGGTCCCGGTCCATGATCGAGATGTAGGGCGCCGCGTAGATGCGCTCGCGGTAGGCGAAGCCCCAGTCCTCCAGCAGCCAGCGGTTGAAGGCCTCGAAGGCACAGTGCACGGCCTCGGTGTCGTGCTTCAACGCCTCCTCCATGCCGACGCCCAGGGTCGGGAAGTAGATCGCCTTCTCGATGCGCTGCTTCGTCATCACCTCCAGGCGGGCGTCGCGGTCGCGGTACTCCTGTCGGATCGGCTCCAGCTCGCCGAAGGCCTCGCGGATCGTGAGGCCTTCGGGATTGTTACCCCGGTAGTACTGATCGAGGCAGCCGGGCCGCGCCACCGGATCGAAGGTGGGGTTCGGGATGAAGCGGTTCACGGCGCCCGCGACCAGCAGCTCCCTGCGCCCCTTCACCACCGCCCAGTCCATGCAGCGCCGCCGCATCCTCGGATCGAGGTGTCGCGTGAACGCGTCCTCGGCCTCGTAGTAGTGGTTGTCGGCGTCGAAGATCTCGAAGGGCAGGTCGGCCATCGGCGGGGCGTCTCTCCGGGGCGGGCCCGCCAGGATATCCGCTCGGCCGAGCCCCGCACGAGCGAGGACGGCTCCGGTCGTAACGCGCGTTCAGGATTGCTATTCGCGACCCGAAACGGGAGCATGGCGCGGGAGCGCGGCGTGGGGGGGCCGATGGGGGGGACCGGGAGGACGCGGACTCGGGAGGCGGAACTTCGGTCGGGGGCGCTTCGGCGCGCCCTGCTCGGGACGACACGCCTCGCGCTGGCGGCGATCGCCGCGCTCACGCCCGCGGCGGCGCGAGCCCAGGTGCGCGCGCTTCCCGGCTACCTGAGCGGACCCTCGAGCGCCGCCCCCCTCGAGCGCGCCGTCGGGCTGCTGCGCGAGCGACCCGAGGAGCTCGGGCTGGAGCGGGCCGACGTCGAGAACGCCGCGCTGGCCACGCGGCGACGCAATCCGCGCACCGGCGTCGAGCACTTCTTCTTCCGCCAGCACCTGAACGGCCTCGAGGTCGTCGGCGGCGAGCTCGGCGTGTCGGTGGACGCGCGCGGTCGCGTCCTCGCGCGCTGGAGCCGGGCCGTCTCGGGGCTCGAGCGCGCCGCGCCGCCCCCGGTGCCGCTGCTGGGCGCCGACGCCGCGATCTCGCGCGCCGCGGCGTACCTCGGCCTGGCGCCGGCCGAGCGCTCGCTGGCGCCGGTGGAGGTGCGCGGGGGCGCCGCGCGCGAGGCGGTCTTCGAGGAGCCCGCCTACTCGTCGGAGCCGATCCCGGTGAAGCTGGTGTTCCGCACGCGGCCCGGGGGCGGCGTCGCCCTGGCCTGGGACACGGTGCTGCGCGTGCCGGGCGCGGACTTCTGGGGAGACGTGTTCGTCGACGCCCGCAGCGGCGACGTGGTCGACGCGCACAGCTGGATCGACCACGACTCCTACCGCGTGTTCGCCCAGCCCCTCGTCGATCCCGAGCACGGCGAGCGCGACCTCGCGGCGGATCCCGCCGATGCCCTCGCCTCCCCCTTCGGCTGGCACGACACCAACGGCGCGGCCGGCGCGGAATTCACCGACACCCGCGGCAACAACGCGCTCGCCCAGGAAGACGTGGACGGCAACGACGTCGGTGGCACGCGCCCCTCCAGCCTCACCCTCGACTTCGACTTCCCTCTCGACCTGACTCAAGTTCCCTCGGGCTATGTGCCGGCGGCGATCGCCAACCTCTTCTACTGGAACAACGTCGCCCACGACGTCTTCTACCAGTACGGGTTCGACGAGGCGTCGGGCAACTTCCAGACCAACAACTACGGGAACGGGGGGCTAGCGGGAGACGCCGTCCGTGCCGACGCCCAGGACGGATCGGACGTCAACAACGCGGGCTTCGGCACGCCCCCGGACGGGTCCGCACCGCGCATGGAGATGTACGTCTGGACCCTCGACTCGGGACGCGTGACCGTGAGCGCTCCCGCCTCCCTCGCCGGCGCACTGCCCGCCGGCGTCGCGCAGTTCGGACCGCCGCTCGACACCGTCGGTGTGACGGGAACGGTGGTGCAGGCCCTCGACCCGGCCACGGGGACCCTTCCCAGCGACACCGACGGCTGCTCGGCGTTGACGAACGCGGGAGCCGTTTTCGGCAACGTCGCGATCGTGGACCGGGGCGAGTGCAACTTCTCCGTCAAGGTCAAGAACTGCCAGGACGCGGGCGCGATCGCCGTGATCGTCGTCAACAACCAGGGCGACGCTCTGGTCGAGATGTCGGGCAGCGACCCGACGATCGTCATCCCCTCCCTCTTCCTGGGGCAGAGCGACGGCGAGGCGATAGGGGCGCAGCTGGCGAGCGGTGTGACCGCCACGCTCCACGTCCTGGTGAACCGCGACTCGGATCTCGACAGCGGCGTGATCGTGCACGAGTACGGACACGGCGTGACCAATCGCCTCACGGGAGGGCCCGCCAACGTGCTCTGCCTCGACACCGACCAGAGCGGTGGCATGGGCGAAGGCTGGAGCGACTTCTTCGCCCTCGCGTTCACCGCCCGCGCCGAGGACACCGACGTCGACCCGCGCCCGATCGCCGCCTACGTCACCGGCAACCCGGTGGGTCTGCGCACCTGGCCCTACAGCACCGACCTCGCGGTCGATCCGCTCACCTTCGAGGACATCGAGATCCTGACGGTCCCGCACGGCGTCGGCGAGGTCTGGGCGGTGACGCTGTGGGAGGCCTACTGGAACCTGGTCCATGCCTATGGCTTCGACCCCGACCTGTACGCCGGTCAGGGCGGGAACAATCGCGCGCTCGGACTCGTGATCGACGCCCTCTCGCTCCAGCCCTGCGATCCGAGCTTCCTCGATGCGCGCGACGCCCTGCTCCAGGCCGATCTGGCGGCCACCGGCGGGGCCGACGCCTGCCTGCTCTGGGATGCCTTTGCGCGGCGCGGCCTCGGCGCGAGCGCCAGCGACCAGAGCACGACGTCGATCGCCGTCACCGAGAGCTTCGACGTGCCCGCCGAATGCGCGGCCTACTGCGGCGACGGCGTGGTACAGGCGCCCGAGGCCTGTGACGACGGCAACCGCATCGACTTCGACGGCTGCCACGGGGTGTGCCTGCTCGAGGACAGCTTCACGCTCGCGGGGACGGCTCAAGGCGGCAGCGTCTCGATCACCCTCGAAGGGGTCCTCGTGACGGTGACGACCAGCGCCGGCCAGTCCGCCGCGGACGCGCTCGCGGCGCTCGCCGCGGCGATCGGGGCCGACCCGACGCTCTCCGCCCTGGGCGTCTCCTCCCGCGTGGAAGGCACGATGCTGGTGACGGGCGGAACGATCACGGGCGTCTCGATCGACGACCCGGGCTTCGCCCCGGCGGTGCCGGGACTGCCGCTCGCCGCGCGCGCGCTGCTGGTGGCGCTGATCGTCCTGGCAGGCGCCAGGAGGCGGACGCAGCGATGACACATCTCCGCGTGCGCGTCACCTTCGAAGGCGATCACTCGCTCGGGCCCGGCAAGGTGCAGCTGCTCGAGACTGTCGGCGAGCTGGGCTCGATCTCGGCGGCGGCCCGCTCGATGGGCATGGCCTACCGGCACGCCTGGGAGCTGATCGACGACCTCAACCAGTGCTTCCGCGAGCCCGTCGTCCGCACCGAGACCGGCGGACGCAGGGGCGGCGGCGCGGTCCTCACCGACTTCGGCCGCGAGATCGTCAGCCGCTTCCGCGCGATGGAGCGCAAGGCGCGCCGCAGCCTGGCGAGCGACCTCGCGGTGCTCGATCGCGCCTGCGCGCCGCGCGGCGGCGGGGGGCGCTGAACGCCTGTCGCGGCGTATCCTCGCCGCGTGCCCTCACGAAGCGGAGCCCGGGCGGTGAGCGGAAGCGGCCCCGCGCCCGCCCGCGTGGAGCTGGGCGACGGCGCCTGGCTCGACTGGTGGCCCGAGTTCCTGCGCGGGGAGCGGCCGCAGCTCGCGGAGCTGGTGGGAGAGCTCCCGCTGCGCGCCGACACCTTCTCCCTGTTCGGCCGCACCGTCGCGGTGCCGCGCCTCGTGGCCTGGATCGGCGATCCGGATTGCCGCTACCGCTACTCGGGCCAGACCTACGGGCCCACGCCGTGGACGCCTCTTCTCGCGCGACTGCGCGCGGCACTCGCGGAGCGCATCGGGCTCCCCTGGAACGCGGTCCTCGTCAACTACTACCGCGACGGCCGGGACTCGGTCGGCTGGCACGCCGACGACGAGCGCGAGCTCGGGCCGGGCCCCGACGACGTGGCGATCGCATCGCTCTCCTTCGGCTCCGCGCGTCGCTTCGTGATGCGCCACCGCGCGACCGGCGAGCGGCGCGAGTGGACGCTCGGCGACGGCAGTCTGCTGGTCATGCGCGGACGCACCCAGCGCCTGTGGCGTCACGCCCTGCCGAAGACCGCGGCCCCCGTCGGTCCGCGCCTGAACCTCAGCTTCCGCGTGGTGGGAGCGAAGGGCGAGCCCTGATCAGGCGTCGGGCGGCGGTGGCGGCGGCAGCCCGACCGGCGGCGGCGGGATCGAGGAGCGCGACCGACGCGCACGCGGAGGGCCGGAGGAGTCGGCGTCCCGCGCCGAGAGCGGCAGCGGAACCCGGTGACCCTTCGCGTACATGCACTGGACGTAGGCCTGGTCGTAGCGCCGCTGGACGCTCGATCCGGCCGCGTACGCGCGGTCTGCGCCGGCTGCCGAGCCCAGCAGCAGGCCGCTCCCCGCGCCGATCGCGGCGCCCGCTCCCGGGCTTCCGGCCGCGACACCGATCGCCGCGCCTGCGGCCGCGCCGACGGCCGTGCCGACCGCCGCCGCCTGGAGGCCGCTCTCGGCCGCCGCGTCGCCCGGCACGCCCGCGCTCTCGGCCGCCCACTCGCGACACGCGCCGTCGTCGACGCGAAACGCCTCGAAGCTCGCACCGCGACCGGGCAGCGCCATCACGCTGGGCCCGGTGGGGTAGTGCGCGCAGCCGGCGAGCAGCAGCGCGCCGGAGCAGAGCAGGAGAGTCGCACGCTCGCTCATCTCGCCCTCCCGGCCGCGACTACTCGGGCCGCGGCGCCACCTTCACCCAGGGCTCACGACAGCGGGTGACTTCGGGGTAGTAGGCCCTGGCGCTCTCGCAGTAGTACCACCAGGAGGAGGAGGACGACTCCTGCGGCGCCGAGCGCTCGACGTACACCGTCGGCTCCTCGACCACCACCACGCGCTCGCGATAGGCCGGGTACGGATAGGGGTAGGCGTAGGGGTACCCGTACGCGAGGCGAGGCGCGATCCAGCGCGGCCCCCACCAGAAGCCCGGCCCGATCCAGACACCGACGCGCGGGCCGCCGTGGTGCCCGCCGCCGTGGTGGTGGCCGGCAAAGGCCGGCAGCGGGATCAGTGCGAGCGCGACGAGCACGACCAGGAGAACACGGACGACTCTCTTCATGGCTGCCTCCATGCGGATCTCGGACGAGTTCGAAGGCGGCGAATTCGATCCCTGGCCCGGTGCAGCGGTTTACCGCGGCCCGTCCCCCGGGGCCGCGGCTAGCGGCGCGCGTCGGAGAAGAAGCGCCAGATCTCGGCGGCGGCGTCCAGGTCGGCGTTCGTCGGCCCGAGAAAGCGCGGATACCGATCGCGCGGGAACGGAAAGGTATGGCCTCCGCCGTGAACGACGATCAGCGCCACCCGGGGCCCCGGACCGTCGGACCAGACGCGCAGGTCGGCGCGCGAGGAGTCGTGCTTGGCCGCGTCGGGAAAGGGCGTCACGAGCGGCGGGCCCCGGTGACCAGCGAGGCGCGCGAAGTAGTCGATCGTGGCGAGGGTCGAGAGCACGGTGCCGCGGTTGCCGAACAGGCCGTAGAGCGCCACGGTGCCGCCGTCGAAGGGGTTCATCGGATCCGCGGTGCCGTTGATCACCATCACCGCCACCGGACGGCCCGACTTCTCGCAGTCGAGGTTGGCGTCGTCGGGGAGCGATGCGGCCACCGCCGCCACCGCCGCCACCAGCTCGGGCGCCTCCAGCGCGAGGCGGTAGCTCATCTGGCCGCCGTTCGAGATCCCGGCGGCGTACACGCGCTCCGGGTTCACCCCTTCGGTGGCGACGAAGTGGTCGACCATCGCGGCGAAGAACGCGACGTCGTCGATGTCCTCCGTGTTCGCCCGGTAGGGAGCCGCCGCCCGGCAGTCGTTCCAGTGCCCGTCGAAGCCGTCGGGGTAGACGGTGATGAAGCCGTGTCGATCGGCGAGGCGATCGAACTCGTAGAAGGTGGACAGCCGCGCCTGGTGTCCGTCGCCCATCGAGCCGTGGAGGACGAAGAGCAGCGGCGGAGACGACTTGCGCTCCTTCGGCCGGTAGTAGAGGAAGTGGCGGTCCAGGTCGCCCACGCGCAGGGTTCCGTCCAGCAGCTCCCCGGAGAGCGTGGGAGGCTCGACCGGCGGCGTGTGCACCCAGTAGATCCAGGCGGCGAACAGGGCCAGAGCCACGAGGCCGAGGGCCACCCCCGCGACCCGCAACGGCCGGCCGATCACGGTCGCACCACGACGCGCCCCCACGTGCGGCGCGCGTGCAGGTCCTCCAGGGCGTCGGGAACCTGCTCCATGGCGATCACGCGCGTCGTGGTGGGGCGATAGCGCCCCTGCTCGAGCAGACCGAGCACGTGGGCGTGCGCCGTCTCCTCCAGGGCCGGGCCCTGGAGGCCGTAACCCGAGCCCATGCAGGTGCCGACCAGGGTCCAGTTCTGGAGGTAGAACTCGTTGGGATGGATCTCGATCAGGCCCGCCGCGTGGCCCGCCAGGACGTGGCGTCCCTCCACGGCCAGCAGCGGTCGGGCGCGCTTGCCCGGCACGCCCTGCACGAAGTCGATGATCGCGTCGACGCGCGCCGGTCCGACTTCGCGCAGCACCGCCTCGACGAAGTCCTCCCGCTGGTGGTCGATCACGATCTGTGCGCCGAGCTCCTTGCAGAAGGCAACCTTGTCGGAGCCCCCCGCCACCGCGATCACGCGGCACCCCGCCGCGACGCACAGCTGGACCGCCGAGGAAGAGACGCCCCCCGCGGCGCCGAGCACGAGCACCGTCTCCCCTGCGCCAACCTGTCCGCGCCGATGTACGGCGTGATAGGCGGTGTGCGAGGGGATCACGAATCCCGCGGCGTCCTCGTCGGAGAGCGTCTCGGGCGCCTCGTAGATCACGGGAGGGAACATCACCGCCTTCGGCGCGAAGCTGCCGAAGGGCTGGGGCGTGAAACCGATCACGCGCTTGCCGAGCCATCCCTCCAGCCCGGTCGACGTCTCCTCCACGATCCCGACGGCCTCCTGGCCCGAGACGTAGGGGCGGGGGATCGGCACCGGATACTCGCCGGTCGCCATCGTGATGTCGGGCGTCGCCAGCGCAGCGGCCAGGACCCGCACGAAGACGTAGGCCGACGCCGGGGGCTCGCCCTCGCCGCGCGGCCGCAGGCCGGCGAGGTCGACGGTGAGGGCGCGCATCGCCTCGTGGCTGGGCTCGGGTGCCTCGCTCCACTCGAACACCTCGCGCGGGCTCCCGGTGCCGCGAACCAACCATGCCTTCATGCCACTCCTCTCCTCTCCGCCGCCGCGACGGCGGCGGCGATCTCCGCGACGGTCCAGGGCTCGGCGCGGCGGTGATCACGATAGGCGATCGGTGTCTCGGCACCCGTGGCGAATACGCCGACGTAGCCTCCCGAGGCCGAGAACACCCGTCCGGTGACGTCCCCGGCCAGGTCGCTGGCGAGGTAGGCGTAGAGAGGCGCGACGAAGCGCGGCTCCGGGGGATCCAGGGAGGCGTCACGCAGGGCGTCGCTCAGGATGCCGCGCGCGTGGAGCGCGCGGACGTGGCGCTCGTAGGCCGGGCCCGTCGACAGGCGCGTCTTCGCCCCCGGACACACGGCGTTGACGCGCACGCCGCGCTCGCGCAGCTCGGCGGCAAGGGCGAGAGTAAGACTGTTGATACCGCCCTTCGCCGCCGGGTAGGCCACGCCGGCGTAGAGGCCGAGGAAGGCGTGGGAGCTCGTGTTCACGATCGCCCCAGACCGCCGTTCCACCATGTAGGGCGCCGCATGACGACAGCAGTGGAAGGTGCCGCCGAGGTGGACGTCGATCACCGCTCGCCAGGCCTCGGCAGAGAGGTCGAGAATCGACGCGCCGTCGGGCTCGGGGACGCCGGCGCAGTTGACCAGCACGTCGATCGCGCCGAGGGCCGCGACGCAGCGCTCCACGAGCGCTCCCGCCGCTTCGTCCTCGGCGACCGAACCCGGACACGCCACTGCCGTGCCGCCGCGCGACTCGATTTCGCGCACCACCCGCTCCGCCGCGCGCGATCGCCCGGGGGCGTCGGGGCGCCCGTTCACCGCCACCCGCGCCCCCGCGGCCGCCAGCGCGAGCGCGACCTCGCGTCCGATCCCGCGACTCGATCCCGTCACCAGCACACTGCGATCGCGAAGCGCGCGGTCGCCATCGGTCGTCGCGCTCATGGCGCTCACGGGCGGGACAGGAAGAGCTCGGGCTCCTCCGCGCGGGCCATCTCCTGGCGGTAGGCCGGGGGGAAGAGCGCGAGCCAGTCGTCGGGGAGCGGCGTGCCCTCGACCCGAGCGCGCGCATAGGCGGTGACCCGGCACAGCAGGTGCTCGACCTCCGCGCACAGCGCATCCAGACGACGCCGACCGTTGCCGTCCGGCGACGGCCAAATCGGCCCCGCGTAGACGTGCACGATGTGGTTGAAGGGGAGCGGAACCAGCGAGCGGTCCCAGGTGGGAAGCCGCAGGTAGCGCCTGCACCAGGTCTTCTCGACGCAGAGCGGCGCCCCGGCGACGGCGGCGATCGCCACCGCGCCCTTCTTCATCCGGTAGACGGGCCCTTTGGAGCCGTCCGTCGTGATCCCGTAGATGACGCCCGGGCGCGATTGCATGTGCGCGATCATCTCTCTCACCACGTGCACCGAGCGCCGGCGACCGCTCGAGGACGAGCCGCCACGGAACACCCTGAAGTGACAGAGCTCGAGCATCTTCGCGATGATCTCGCCCCCGTCGCCCTGGCTGGCCAGGGTGTCGGGGCGGTACTTCCCGAAGGACCAGGCCACGAAGAACACCTCGTCGTGCCAGAGGGCAAAGACCCCCCGTCCCAGCTCTGCCCGCACCCGGTCGGGCCGGAAGCCCAGCTCCTCCACGCGGCTGGTCCGATAGACGAGCCACATGTAGGCCACGTAGAGATAGGGAACGGTGTACAGGCCGAGCTTCATCAGAGCGCGGCGGATCTCCTTCGTGACTCGGCGCTGAATCGTCCGCCTGCGTTCACCCCTGTGGTCCGGGGCCGGCTCGGCGCTCGCGGTCATGGCCGGGAACGCTAGCAGCGCGGGTGGATCGGAGCGCCCGGGCAAGGAGGCCGTCGCGAGCGTCGGTCCGACGCGCAGCGAGCCCACAGGCCCGAAAGTGCACCGCAAGGCGAAGCCGAGCGAAGTCGGCAAGGTGGGCGAGCGAAGGCCGGGGCCCGCCGGGCTACGCTCGCGCGGCCACCAGGAGGAGATCACCATGCGAGCCGCCGTCCTGCGCGAGAGCCGCGGGCTGCTCCAGATCGAGGAGGTGTCGATCGATTCGCCGGGCCCCGGGGAGGTGCTCGTGCGGACGGTGGCCTCGGGCGTCTGTCACAGCGATCTGCACGTCGTCGAGGGAACGCTGCCGGTACCTCCGCCCTGCATCCTCGGCCACGAGCCCGCGGGCGTCGTGGAGGAGGTGGGCGCGGGTGTCTCGGGCTTCGCGCCCGGCGACCACGTGATCGGCTGCATCTCCGCCTGGTGCGGCGAGTGCGAGATGTGCCTGCGCGGCAAGCCGCACCTGTGCGGAGGCGCCTCGCTCCGGCGCCCCGCCGGAGCCCCTCCCCGCCTCTCGGTGAACGGCTCTCCCCTCCCCCAGTTCGCGAACCTCTCCTCCTTCGCCGAGAAGATGCTCACCCACGAGCGATCGCTGGTGAAGATCCGCGAGGACATGCCGCTCGACCGCGCCGCCCTGATCGGCTGCGGGGTCACCACCGGCCTTGGCGCCGCGCTCCGCACCGTGCGCGTGGAGCCCGGCAGCACCTGCGCCGTGATCGCCTGCGGCGGAGTCGGCCTCGCGGCCCTGCAGGGCTGTCGGATCGCCGGGGCCGGCCGGATCATCGCCGTGGACAACCAGCCCTGGAAGCTCGAGCTGGCCCGCAGACTGGGCGCCAGCGACGTCGTGGACGCCAGCCAGGGCGACCCGGTCGCGCTGGTAAGAGAGCTCTCGGGCGGCGGTGTCGACTACGCCTTCGAGTGCCTGGGCAGCAAGGCGACGGTGCAGCAGGCGGTGGGAATGCTCAAGCGCGCGGGCTCCGCCGTGCTGGTGGGCCTGGTTCCGCTCGGCCAGATGGTCGAGCTGCACGCGGCCGACATCACCTTCCAGGAGAAGCGCGTGGTCGGATCGCTGATGGGATCGAACCGCTTCCGCCTCGACATGCCGCGCTACGTCGACTTCTACCTCGACGGCCGGCTCAAGCTCGACGAGATGATCTCCGCCCGGATCGGCCTCGAGGACGTGAACGACGCCTTCGAAGCCCTGCGCCGGGGCGAGGCCGCTCGGCAGGTGATCGTCTTCGACGCCTGAGGCCCCCGCGCGCTCCGCGGGCGGCCACCCGAACCCGGCAATCGGGTAGGATTGTGGGGCCGCCCACCGCCCCGAGGTCGTCCATGAGCGCGATCCGATCGATCCCGGCCGACGTCGATCCCAGCACCCTCGACATCGTCACGCCGGAGAAGTACGAGCGGGAGGGCTATCCGCACGCCGAGTGGACCTGGCTGCGCCGGCACGACCCGGTGCACTGGTACGAGTCGCCGTGGTGCGATCCGTTCTGGGCGGTCACCAGGCACGCCGACATCGTCGCGATCGGCAAGAATCCCCGGGACTGGATCATCGAGCCGAGGCTCGCGGTGTTCACCCGGGACATTCCGCCCGAGCCGACCACGCGCCATCTGCTCACGATGGACCCGCCCGACCACGGGCGCTACCGGAACCTGACCTCGAAGTGGTTCACGCCTCGCACGGTCCGGGTGTGGGCACCGAAGATCGAGCGCGTCACGCGCGAAGTGCTCGACGCAGCCGGCGACAAGGGCGAGATCGACTTCGTCGCCGACGTCTCGGCGCCGATCACGATCGCCGTGATCGCGCTGATGCTCGGAGTCCCGCGCGAGGACTGGAAGCTCCTCTTCCGCTGGACGAACGAGATCATCGCCCCCGAGGATCCCGAGTTCATGCGCGGGCGCACAGCCGAGGAGACGATCGACTCCGCCCGGATCGAGCTGTTCACCTACTTCAAGGAGCTGGCCGAGAAGCGGCGTCGCGATCCGCACGACGACATCCTCTCGGTGGTCGTGCAGGGAAGGATCGACGGCAAGGCGCTCGACGACTTCGAGCTGCTCTCCTACTACTTCCTACTTGTGGTCGCCGGCAACGAGACCACCCGCAACGCCATGACGGGCGGCATCCAGTGCTTCATCGACCACCCGGAAGAGTGGCAGAAGCTGGCCGCCGATCCGGTTCTGGTCGCGAGCGCCGTCGAGGAGACCGTGCGCTGGATCACGCCGGTGATCCAGTTCACCCGCACCGCTACCCGCGACATGGAGCTGCGCGGCAGAAAGATCCGCGAGGGCGAGTCGGTGTGCCTGTACTACGCCTCGGGGAACCGGGACGAGGAGATCTTCGACGAACCCTTCGTGTTCCGGGTGGACCGCAAGCCCAACGACCACGTGGGCTTCGGCCGCGGCGAGCACGTATGCCTGGGGGCGCACCTCGCGCGCCTCGAGCTCCACACCATGTACGCCCAGCTCCGCGAGCGCCTCGTGTCCATGGAGCGCACGGGCCCCCCGGTACGAGTCCGCTCGAGCTTCGTCGGCGGGATCAAGCGCGCTCCGATGCGCTGGGAGCTGGCGGCGGGGAGCTGAACGCGCCCGCGAGGGACCAGCCCTCGCGGGCGCGTTGGGCGGCGCGCTCGCTCTGACGTGTGACTCAACGGATCCGGAAGATCCAGTTCCGCGAGGCGTCGAGCCCTTTCCGGCTGCCGAGCAGCTTGTGCACCACGCCGTAGTCCTGCTTGGCGCTTCCGTAGTCGAGATCCTCGTCGGGCGCGCCGATCAGTAGATCGTCGATCCCGTCGGCGTCGAGATCGCCGGCGGCGATCCCTCGACCGAAGTGGTCCCCGGCCTCGGGGGCATCCGGCATCTCGGTCCCGGCCTGGCTGAAAGCGCGGTTCCCGATGGCCGTGAGCCCCCCCTGCCCGCCGCGCAGGACCTGGACCGTGCCCGTCTCGCTGACGATGGCTCCGGCCGGGATCTGGTACAGCGGCGTCGTATAGCTCTCGTAGGGACTTCCGATCACGAGATCGGCGTAGCCGTCGCCCTCGAAATCTCCGGCGGTCAGGAAGTAGCCGAAGTAGTCGGATGCCTCGCAGGCGTCGGATACGTTCGCGCTGTCCTGGTTCCACGCTTCGCTTCGCCCCCCGCCGCTGGCCGAGCCGTAGGTGACGAACACCTGGCCCGCCCGCAGAATCCCGCTGCAGGAGTGGCCCGGAGCACCCATCGCCAGATCGTCGAAGCCGTCGCCGTCGAAGTCCGCCATCGTGAGGCTGATCCCGAGGTTCTCCCGGCTCTCCGGCGCTCCCGGCATCTGGGTCGTCGTCGCGAAGTCGCGCATGGTCTTCGTGAAGCCGCCGCTCCCTCCCCAGTAGAGATGGACGTAGCCGGTGTCGACGATGGTGGTGCCCGTCACGCTGTAGTTGAGGTCCTCGCGCGGGATCGACACAGCGAGGTCGTCGAAGCCATCGCCGTTGAAGTCGCCCGCTGCCAGCGCGGCTCCGTAGACGTCGCCGGTCTCGGGCCCACCCCAGATCCACGACAGGTGCTGGCCGAGCATCCACTCGCGGCCGCCGAGTCCGTTGGGGCCGCCGAAGAAGACGTGAACGGCGCCCGCATCGGTGGCTCCGTTCAGGTCCTCGTGCGGCACCCCCACCGCCAAGTCCTCGTAGCCGTCGGCGTCGAAGTCCCCCACGGCCAACGCGCTGCCGAAGTGGTCCCCCGTCTCCGGGGCGTCGGCGCCCATGCCCTGCTCGAGGGCGTAGGAGCGCCAGAAGTCCGGCCGCATGCCCTTCCGCCCCGGCATCACGATCACACGGCCCGCCTGCAGCGCACCTCCGATGTCCTGCTGGGGGACGCCTATGGCGAGGTCGTCGCTTCCGTCTCCGTCGAAGTCGCCCATTGCGAGCGCCGCACCGGCAGAGTCGTCGTCGATGGCCGAGAGGTCGCCGGCCGGGTAGCCCGCGCCGTAGAGCAGGTAGCCACCGTCGATGAGAATGTTCTCCCTCACGTGGTGGCAAGGCGTGCTCATCAACACCTGGACTCCTCCTCCTCCCCGGTAACTCGTGCAGGTGCTCAGGATGTCCTGGCCGTCCTGATCCTGATCGCAGAGCTCGGATCCCGACACGTAGGTGAGCTTCGGCGTGCCGATGGCGATGTCGTCGAGCCCGTCGCCGTTCAGGTCGCCGACGGAGATCGCGGTGCCGTAGCCGAGGCCATTCGCGACCGACGCAACCGGACCGTAGAAGCTCTTTTCGCCTTCGGGCAGATCGATGCACGCGACGGGTTCGGCCGACGGGCCGGGGACGCCGGAGCCCGTGAAGATGGCACGGAACAGGATGAAGTCGGTGCCGTCCACGGCGCCGTCGCCATTCATGTCCGTACCGGTGCCGTTGGCGTCGGTTCCGGCGAAGAAGTCGGGCCGGAAGAAGAGGGCAAAATCCGAGCCGTCCACCGCCAGGTCCTGGTTGAAGTCGCCGTCGCAGGCGTCGCCATGGCCGTCCGCGTCGCGATCGCCCTGACCCACGTTCGGGATCGTCAGACAATTGTCGAGCCAGTCCGGTGTTCCGTCTCCGTCGCTGTCCTGTCCGCTCTCGTAGCCGGTCACGTCCGGCGCCCAGAGGCTCACGTCCGACTGCAGTCGCGCGAACGGCCCGTCTGGGCACGCGTCCCCGAGCCCGTCGCCGTCGCCGTCCTCCTGACCGGGGTTGGCATCGATCGGGCAATTGTCCTCCAGGTCGACGACGCCGTCCTCGTCCTGGTCGCGGCCGTCGTGGGTGTCACAGGGGTCGCCGATGCCATCCCAGTCCAAGTCGCTCTGGGGTGCGTCGCCGGCGAGGGGCCCGTTCTGCTGGTAGGGGCAGTTGTCGCCGGCGTTGCTCCTGCCGTCGCCGTCGTAGTCGCGAACGCTGCTCGCCATCACCTCGAGCAGGTCGCGGGAGCTGCAGGTGACCCGCTCGAGCAAGGGACCCACGAGCGAGCGCTGCCACTCCGAGGCGTAGCTGCGCTGGCCGTAGAGGGCCTGGCAGTAGCCGTCGGCATTCTGCTGGCCGCAGTCGCCACTTCCGACCTCGCATGCGCCGCTGATGCGGCGCCCGTCGAGGCGAGGCTGCTCCACGGTCTCCTGGAGAGCCCGCGCCAGGCAGGTTACGTGCTCGAGGGCGTCACACGATCCGTTGTCACAGACCAGGTCGTCGCCGAGCACCAGAGTCGGCTCGGTGGCGGAGACCACCTCGAACGCGGTTGCGTAGGAGCCCGCTCCGTAGCGCTCCTCGCAGTAGAAGTCGGCAGCCGGCTGTCCGCAGTCGCTCGACCAGGTGCGACATTGATCGACGCGGTAGCCGTCCACGCGCGGGCGCGCGACCTCCACCTGCACGCCGCCGCTCAGCAACCACGCGGGCTCCCCGTAGGTGCTGGCCTGGGTCGACGTGGTGGACGCGCCCTCGCATTGATCGGGCTTCGGCGCCTCCTTCTCACAGGTGCTCCGATTCACGCGCTCGGCCTGCTCGCATTGATCGGCGAATCCCTCGCCCTCGCG
>Ga0315553_10000319_pt1 | contig 44325 bp, 39 predicted proteins | sample SalMarSW160140MG_FD_203099 | JGI IMG/M metagenome (GOLD analysis project Ga0315553, IMG submission 203099) | Salt marsh sediment microbial communities from the Plum Island Ecosystem LTER, Massachusetts, United States - Salt Marsh Sediment SW1601-40 ...
CGGGCAGGCGCGGCGCTCGGAAACCCATCGGGTGGAAGGCTGACGTGATCGTCGCCTGCCTGACGGACCGCAACTTCACCCAGTTTGCCGGAGTGCTTCTCGCCTCGCTCTTCGACAAGGGCGAGGTCGACGAACTCCGCGTGATCGTGTTCGGGCTCGGGCTGCGCGAAAAGGACAAGGAGCGCATCCGCGCGAGCTGCGGACGATTCAGCGACCGCCCGGAGTTCGTCGACATCGACCTCGCCACGCCGGTCTTCGAGAAGCTCCTCCCGACGCGCTGGTCGTTGAGCCCGGCCAACTATGCGCGGCTGCTCGTCCCTAGGATGATGGCAGGTGCGGACAGTCGGCTACTCTATCTCGACTGCGACATGCTCGTGCTGTCGTCGCTGCGCCCGCTCGCGACCCTCGACATGGAAGGACACGCGCTCGCCGCCGTGCGCGAATTCGATCAGAGACTGCATCCGGCCAAGGACGGCCGCCTGGCCCACCCGGCCGATATTCCCTATTTCAATGCCGGGATGCTGCTCATCGACCTGGAAGCCTGGGAGCGGCTGGCCCTCACGCAAGCCACCTTCGACTTCGTCGAAGAGAACCAGGGCAGGCTTCGTTTCGCCGAGCAGGATGCACTGAACTGCGTCCTCGCCGGACGGTGGAAAGAGCTGGACCCGGCCTGGAACTTTACGCACGCCCGCGTCTCAGAAGCCGGCGGTTATGATCAGGCTCGAATTCTGCACTTCACCGGCGGCAAGCCCACGTCGCGTGATTGCGGACACCCGGCGCAAGATCTGTTTCTGCGCTATCGCTCCACGACGCCTTGGCGCCACAAGCGCCTGACGACGCGTTTCGAGCGGCGCATGGCGAAGATCCTGCGCAAGCGCCTCGTACGCCTGAAGCGGCGATGGAACCGGGCAGGCCTCGAGACCCTCGGAAGCTAGGGCGCCGGTCGCCGCTACCGCCAATGCTCCTTGATGAAAGGGGCACGTTTCCACGGGCCATAGGGCGCGTCCATGACGTCCTCGGGATCGGGCTTCCCATGAAAGACGACGATCGATGCACCGGCAGGCGGGTCGACGGTCATCCAGCGCGGCGCCTTGAGCCACGAATCGAAGCCAAGCTTCTTGGCCCTGAGGAAGACGTGCGAACGCATGTCCCGCTTGTAGGAGACGATGCGGCCGGGCGGAAAATACGCGGCGTCGGGAACCTGCTCGTGAATCCAGTTCTGGTCGCCGGCATAGCGGCCGGAGGCGACGATCGCTTCGGCGTCGGCCGCGAAATTCTCGTAGACGCGCGCCAGCGCGCCGGCGCGAAGCCGCATCGCCGAGCTGTTGACGCCTGTGTCACTGCCGAATGCCTTGATGATCGTGAGATCGGCTCCCTGATCCTCGAGCATGAAGTCGAGCGGTCCGACGATCACGACGTCGACGTCGAGATAGATGACCGTGCGGCCGGGCTCGAAGACACCTGGGCGAAACAGGCTGATCTTCGTCCAGAAGCCCTTGAACCCCGTATCGGGCAGAGGGATTGACCTGATATCCGGGTCGAGGCCGGCTGGATCGTCGGTCAGGCAGACGAACTCGTGCGGATGCGCGAGGTGCCGCCGCACCATGTTGCGCAGACGGTTGGCATAGGGCGCGGGATATTTGCTCCCCCATTTGACGCAACACACGATGGGATCGCTGGCCATCAGCTCTCCGGTTTGGCCGCCGCGCGCAGCTCTTGAGGCGGCGACCCGTCTACCGAACGCCCGCCGCGCGGTCCAGCTGCTATGCTTGCGGCGGCCACCTGTGAATGACAGAAGACTGCGAGGAACGGCCCCGAGCCCCATGCAAAAGCCCCTTATCCTTCTCGTCCAATGGTTTGGCCCCTGGCCGGAATGGATCGATCTCTTCGTCGAATCCTGCAAATGGAACCGTGATATCGACTGGCTGGTCTTCACCGACCAGGAGCCGCCGGAAAACGACGCGCCGAACGTGCGCTACCGGAAGATCGATTTCGACGCGCATAAGGCGCTGATCTGCGGCGTGATCGGGATAGATCCCGCGCCGATCCGCCCGTTCAAGCTCTGCGACCTGCGTCCGAGCCTCGGGATGGTCTTCGAGCGCGAGATCGAGGGCTACCGGAACTACGGACACTGCGACATCGACGTGATCTTCGGCGACATCCGCGCCTTCTATACCGACGCGGTGCTGGATCGTTACGAGGTCGTCTCCACGCACGACGACCGCCTCTCCGGCCACCTTGCGCTCATGCGCAACACCCCGTTCAACCGCGCCGCCTTCCGCCGGATACGCAGCTGGAAGAAGAAGGCGCAGGACGCACACAATCACGGCATCGACGAATACCGTTTCGGCAACGTCTTCCGCCGTCCCTCGCTGTGGCGCCGGCTGACCGAGCGGCAGGCGCCGGTGCTGTTCGAGGAGCGCTTCACCACTCCGATGACCCGAAAGCCCTGGCTCGACGGCACCTGTAACTATCCAACCCGATGGTTTTGGCGAGAGGGCAAGCTGACCGCGGGAGGCTGCGGGGACCGCGAGTTCATCTACCTGCATTTCATGAACTGGAAGGGCTCCACCACGCACACGCCGCGCGGCGGCAAGGCCGCGCCGTGGGCCGGCCTGGAAAGGCTCGTCTCGATCGACTGGCGACGCGCTGCGCGCGACGGCTTCATGATCTCCCACGAAGGCTTCGGGCCCCTGCCCCGCGATTCCGCGGCACCGCGCGGCGGCGCGGCGCTGCGCGCGGACGCGCAAGCATCTCCCCGTCCCGGAGCCTGACCTGAAGGCCTACGTCATCAATCTCGATCGCGCCGAGGAGCGGTTCGCCCATATGGGTGAGACGCTGGGCCGGGCCGGCGTGGCCTTCGAGCGCGTGCCTGCGGTCGACGGCGCGGCGCTCGATGCGGAGACACTGGAGGATTTTCGCCGCCGCCGCAGCGGCAATTCCGACGGCTGGCTCCCCGGCGAGATCGGCTGCTTCCTCAGCCACTTCGAGGTCTGGCGGCGGATTGCCGCCCAGGAGGAGCCGTGGGGCGCCGTCTTCGAGGACGACGTGCACGCCTCGCCCGATCTCGGGCCGCTGCTTGCCGCAAGCGACTGGATTCCCGCCGACGCGGACGTCGTCCGGCTCGAGGCCAACAGAAGCATGCGCCTCGCCGCCGGCCGGGCGGTCAGGGCCGCGCCCGGTCGCCGGGTCTACCGCGCGCTTTCGGGAACCGCCGGAGCCGCCGCCTACATTCTCTCACGGCGCGCCGCCGCGTGGATCGTCGAGGTCGATCCGGAGGTTCAGACCGCCGCCGACGTCTTTCTCTTCAAGCCCAAGATCTCCAGCGTCGCGAGACGGCTGAAGCGCTTTCAGATCGTGCCCGCCGTATGCATCCAGGACGAGCTGCTCGAGCGCAGCAACGCGCGGCTCACGAGCCAGATCAAGACGCGCAGCACGCGAGGCAGGGGCTATCGCGAGAGCTCCAATCCGATCCTGCGTCTCTGGCCGCTCCAAAGACACGCCGTCCCGTTCAAGCCTTAATCAGATCCCGTAGCGCGTCATCGTCTCGTAGAGCGTGTCGAGCTGCGAGGTCGAGAGCGTCTCGATGCACGCGGCACCCTGAAGCAGCGCCTCGGCGTTCAGGCCGGAGAACGTCAGCCTGAAAGCCCGCCGGTCGGCGATCATCGCCGCGAGCTCCTTTTCGTCGCGCTTCGGCGGTTTATAGGTGTCGGCGAAGAGGACGCCGGTCGGCCGCTTCGACGCGACGCTTTCGGCGAGCATCGACATGGAATCGGCCGTGACCAGAACGAGGTCGGAGCGGAACGCCGCACTGTTCGACATGAGCCCGCCGTCGGCAAAGCGCACGATTTCGACCGGCGCCGCGCTCGCTCGCAGCACCTCGACCAACCGAGCGAACGCCGACCTGGGCGTTCGCCGGGAGTCGAACAAGGTCCAGGAGAGCCACGGGAGCTCCCGCGTCAGCGCGATGATGCGCTCCGCCAGAAGCTCCAGATCCGCGACGGTATATTCGTAGTGCTTCGACTGCCCGCCGAAGAGGATCGCCGCCTGCCGTTCCGCGCCGTTCTGGGCGAGCGGTCGCGGGTCGGGAAGCGCGTCGGCGCCGATCTCCGAGGGCCTCAGCGCGTAGGCGCGATGCGGGTGAGGCGCCCTTTGCTCCGGCGTGAGGAGCAGCGTGAAGAAGCCGTCGGCGGGCCGTTTGCCGAAGCCGAAATAGACGTTCTTCGCCCTCAGCCTCCGCGCGACAGCGATATTGGCAGCGGCAGTGCGGGGCCCCGTGGAAATGACGAGATCGATCCGGTCGCCCGGAACGTTCTGCACGACAGGCAGCGCCGCGCGCGTCTCGCCGCCGGCCGCATAGAACATCCTCCAGAAGAGGCCGAAGGGGAGGATTCCGGCGAGCGTCCGCTTCACGCGGCGCGACAAGCGCGATGTCTCGCGGATCGGCAGGACGCGCGCCTCGACGCTGCGGTGTTTGGCGAGCGCCGCCAGAATGCCGAGGGACGAGCGTTCGTGCCCCGGAACGCCGTCGGACAGGATGAGAACCTGCATCGTCTTCAGCGCCAGTGCTCCGCGATCCACGGCGTCGGGCGCACGTGCTTGTAGAGCCCCTTCCACCATGCCTTGCGCTTACTCGGCCACTGCCCGTCGCGCGCTTGGTCCGGGTTGGGAAGGCCGGTGAAGCAGACGACGCGCGTCTCCACGGGAAGCGGCGGCGTCTTGATGAAGTTCAACGGCCAGCGCGGGATCAGTGTGTGCTTGAAGCTGACGCACCACTCGGCCGGCCAGTAGGTCATCGAGGTGATCGTGCGCGAGGCGAAGGTCTGGCTGTTGCGATATTTGGCGAAGGCCGCCTTCGGGTCGGCCGAAAGCCGGTCGAAGACCTCAGGGTGCGCGCCGACTCTCAGGCGAAACACTGACGTGTTCCCAATCCCCTCGCCCATCTGCGTCCAGTTCTCGATGACGCAATAGGTCTTCTCCGGCATAAAATCGAAGAAGCCGTCGATCGAGCCCGTGACCACCAGATCGAGGTCGAGGAAGAGGAAATCGCCGGAAAGCCCGGCCAGCTCGCGCTGCCACAGCGAGATCTTGCGCCACGCCTTCCACTGGTGCGACGGCGGCAGCGTGATCGGCGGGAGCGGCAGCGCCTCGATCTCGGGATCGAGCCCGGACGCGTCGTCGGTGAAACAGATGAATCGCAGCGGCCGCGCGGTGTTGCGCTTGACCATCGAGTGGAGCTTGTTGGCGTATTCCGGCCCGTAGGCTTTGCCCCACTTCATGCAAATGACGGTCTGCACCCGCGTCTTGCTCCTTGCGCCCTGCGGCGCCTCCCTCTAACCGTTTTGGATGATGTTGAGGAGCACCAGGGGAATAATGGGGCGGGTTTCCAAGCCCGGGCGGCGTCCGGGCCTGGCCGGAAACGATTGGCGGCGGGGCTGATGCTCGCACCTCCGCAAATTGCCGGCCGGTTCCGCCTGGTCCTGATCAAGCCGTCGCACTACGACGACGACGGCTACGTGATCCAGTGGCTGCGCTCGCCCATTCCGGCGAACTCGCTCGCCTGCCTCTACGGGCTTGCGGTCGAATGCGCAGAGAAGCACGTGCTCGGCGCCGACATCGCGATCGAGATCGAGGCGATCGACGAGACCAACCGCCGCATTCGCCCTGAGAAGATCGCCGACGAAATCCGCACCGCCGGCTCGGGCATGGTCATGCTGGTCGGCGTCCAGTCGAACCAGTTTCCCCGCGCTCTCGATCTGACGCGCACTTTCCGCAGGCTCGGCGTAACCGTCGGCATCGGCGGCTTCCACGTCTCCGGCACGCTCTCCATGCTGCCGAAGATCGACTCGGAGGTGCAAAAGGCGCTCGATCTCGGAGCCTTTGTCTTCGCCGGCGAGGCGGAGGAAGGCCGGCTGGAAGAGGTGCTGCGCGACGCCCATGCCGAGCGGCTCAAACCCGTCTACAATTTCATGGCCGACCTGCCGGGCATCGAAAAGGTGCCGATACCGCATCTTCCGGCCGAAGTGGTGAGGCGTACGTTCGGGGCGAACACGAGCTTCGACGCCGGCCGCGGCTGCCCTTTCCAGTGCTCGTTCTGCACCATCATCAACGTGCAGGGCCGCAAGTCGCGCCGCCGCTCCGCCGACGACGTGGAAGCGATCGTGATGGCGAACGCGGCCAAAGGGCTTCGCCGCTTCTTCATCACCGACGACAATTTCGCCCGCAACAAGGATTGGGAGCCGATCTTCGACCGGCTGATCGACATCCGCGAGAATCGCGGCGTCGATCTCTCGATGATCATCCAGGTCGACACGCTCTGCCACCGCCTGCCGAACTTCATCGAGAAGGCGGCGCGCGCCGGCGTGCGCCGTGTCTTCATCGGGCTCGAGAACATCAGCCCCGACAATCTCGCCGCGGCGAAGAAGAAGCAGAACAAGATCACCGAGTACCGCAAGATGCTGCTCGCCTGGAAGAAGGCCGGCGTCATCACCTATTGCGGCTATATCCTCGGCTTCCCCAACGACACGCCGGAGCGCATCGAGCGCGACATCAAGACCGCGCAGCGCGAGCTGCCGATCGACCTCCTGGAATTCTTCTTCCTGACGCCGCTGCCCGGTTCGGAGGACCACAAGAAGCTCTACGAGAAGGGCGTCTGGATGGACCCGGATCTCAACAAATACGATCTGAACCACGCCTGCACCGGTCACGCCACCATGTCCAAGGAGGAATGGGAGGGTGCCTACTGGAGGGCCTGGGAGCTCTACTATTCCGACGAGCACGTGGAGCGCGTGATGCGCCGCGCCGCCGCGACAGGAAACAGCGTCGGAAAGGTGCTCTTCGTCCTCAACTGGTTCATCGGTTCGATCAAGATCGAGCGCATCCACCCGCTCGAATGCGGCTTCATGCGCCTGAAGCGCCGCCGCGACCGGCGCAGCGGCATGCCGATCGAGCCGGCGCTCTCCTTCTATCCGCGCTATCTGACCGATCTGGCGATCAAGCAGATTCGCTGGCTGTGGCTCTGGGGCCGCGTGTATCGGCGCTACCAGGCGATCAAGCGCGATCCCGCGCGGCGCGACTACATGGATCAGGCGCTGACGCCGGTCGAGGATGACGAGAGCGAGCGCCTCGACATGTTCCAGACCGGCGAGGCGCAAGCTTACGTCGCGCAGGAGCGGCGGCTGGCCAAGGCGCGCGCCGGCGCCGCTTAGGCTGGCGACCTGACGGGCGTGCCGCGCCTCCCCGCCGTGTTCTGCAATGAGGCGCGCGACGCGCTTGCCCGTCCCGTCCTCTCGGCGGTCCTGCTGCTCGTTTTCGTGTCGCTCGCTTTTGTCGCCCTGCCCGGTCTCGACCTCGCCGTCAGCCGCTTCTTCTACGACCCGGCGGCGGGCTTTCTCGATCGCCGCACCGGCCTCGTCGATTTCGTCCGCGAGACCGGCCGGCTCGTGGAGTGGCTGCTTGCGATCGGAGTGACCGCACCGCTGCTGCTCAAGCTGCTCTTCCCCGAGTCGGAGCTGCTCGTGCACCCGCGCACCACGCTCTTCGTGCTCGCAAGCTACCTGATCGGCCCGGGGCTCATCGTGAACCTCATCCTGAAGGACCACTGGGGCCGCGCGCGCCCGCATCAGATCGTCGAGTTCGGCGGCGATGCGGTGTTTTCTTCGGTTTGGTGGCTGTCAGACCAGTGCCAGCGCAATTGCTCCTTCGCCTCCGGCGAGGGCGCATCGGCCTTCTGGCTGATGGCGATCGTGTTTCTGGTGCCAGAGGAACGCAGATGGCCCGTCGGCGTCGCCACGCTTGCCTTCGCCACCCTGGTGTCGCTCGCGCGCATTGCCGGCGGCGGCCATTTCCTGAGCGACGTGCTTGTCGCCTGGCTCATCGTCCTCCTCGTCCTGCTCCTCTCCGATCGGCTCTTTCTCAAGGCGCTTCCGCCGCAATTCGATTCGGCGGCGGAAGCAAAGCTCGGACACGCCGGCCAGGCGCTCCGCAACAAGATCGGCGCGTGGCTGAGCTGAAATTCCGCCGGCTTACGCGAAACGCGCTTCCGCTCGACACGGTGAGGCTCGCGCGCTTCCTGATCGGCTGCACACTCGTGCACGACCTGAGCGGAACACCACTCGCCGGCCGGATCGTGGAGACGGAGGCGTATCTCCCAGGCGACGCCGCAAGCCACGCCTTTCGCGGCGAGACCAGGCGCAACCGCGCGATGTTCCTGAGGCGCGGCCACGCCTACGTCTATATCTCTTACGGCGTCTGGCCGATGCTCAACGTGTCGAGCGAAGAGGAAGGAACCGGAGCGGCCGTGCTCTTGCGCGCGCTCGAGCCGATGGCCGGACTCGAGGAGATGCCGCGCGGCCCGAACCGAATCCGCGATGTCGACATCGCCCGCGGCCCGGGCAGGCTTGCGCGCGCTCTTGCGATCACGCTCGCACATGACCGCGCCGACCTCTGCGGCCCAGGCCCGCTCTTCCTCGCCGCCCCGGTGCGCAAAGCCGGCCCGATCCTGACGACGACGCGGATCGGCATCACGAAGGACGCCGAGCGTCCGCTCCGCTTCATCGAGGCCGGGAGCCCATACCTGAGCGGCTCCCGCCGCCTCAACGCCGGCTGACCCGCATGACGCCATCTTCCGCCGCAATTCTTCGCTTCAGTGCGACCTCTCGGGCCTCAGCGCAATTGTCGGAGCACATGACCGCGAACGGACGCCAGCCGTCCCGGCACCAAGCCTTGATGTCCCGGCGCGCGCTGATCCTCGGGGCGGCGGCCGTCCCGATTTCGTTGCCTGCCGGCGCCCGGCGGCCTGAACAGTTCGTCACGCATCGCGGCTGGGTGCTTCGCGCCGATGACCTCGACCGGCTGGGGCTTCGGTGATCGAGGACGCCGAGGCCCGTTCCGAAGACCGCTTCGCCCGACCCTTCGACGTCTGCATCGTCGGCAGTGGCCCCGCCGGTATCACGCTCGCGCGGCGGCTCGGCGCCAAGAACTTGCGCATCGGGCTTTTTGAGGCCGGCGGGTTGGAGCTGACGGCGGAATCGCAGGACGTCTATCGCGGCGTGACGTCCGGAACGCCGGACTACTATCCCCTCGACGCGTGCCGCCTTCGCTATTTCGGCGGCACCTCCAACCATTGGGGCGGCTGGACGCGTCCGCTCGACGCATACGATTTCACCGCCAAGCCACACCACCCGCTGAGCGGTTGGCCGATCGGCAAGCAGGACCTCGATCCCTATGCCGACGAAGCCGCCGACATCTTGAACCTGACGCCGGACAGGCCGCCGCCCGACCTCTTCATCGCTCCCGAGCCCGGGCTGACGCCTCGCCTGTTCCGCTTCAGTCGCCCGGTGACGCATTTCGGCGAAAAGTATCGCGCCGAGCTTGAGGCCTCCAAGGAGATCGAGGTCGTGCTCAACGCCAACCTCGTCGATCTAAAGTTGGATGAGAGCCGGCGTTCGGTCACCGAGGCCGTCTTCCGCACGTATGAACGTCCCGAGCCCTTCTCCGTAAAGGCAAAGGCCTTCGTGCTCTGTCTGGGCGGATTGGAGAACCCGCGCGCGCTCCTGAACGCCGACAGCCAGGCTCCCGATGGTATCGGCAACGAGAACGATCTCGTCGGGCGCTATTTCCTCGAGCACCCCCACGCGCCCGTCGGCAAGGTCGTCGTGCGCGATCCGCTGACCAGGATGCTGGTCTATTCGCCGACGCCCGACTTCATGCGGTCGAACGCCATCCTGAACTTCGGCGTCAGGATCGGCGATTTCGAGCAATGGAACGCCATCGACTTCACCGGCGCGCTCGCACCGCAACCGCCTTGCACCGTCGACTTCGACACGCTCCTCGCCGCCGCGATGAAAGGCGAGCCCCCGCCCTGCCCCGCGCATGTCGGCGATGTCTTCGTTGCCTGCGAGCAGGAGCTGAACCCCGACAACCGCGTGCGGCTGATCGCGGAGCACGACCGGTTCGGCTTACGTCGCATCGAGCTCGACTGGCGCGTGTCGGAGATGGATCTTCGAACGCTGCACACCGCCGCGACGGAAGTGGCCGCGCGTCTTGCGGCACGCGACCGCGGCCGGATGCAGATCGTCGACTGGCTTCTGAACGGCGGGGCGCCGACGGCGGATCGCCTTTGGGGCGGCAACCACCACATGGGGACGACGCGTATGAGCGACGATCCGAAGACGGGCGTCGTCGACGCGAACGGACGCGTCCATTCCGTCGAGAACCTCTATTGCGGAGGAAGCAGCGTGTTCGCCACGTCGGGTCACGCAAACCCGACCTACACGATCGTACAGCTCGCCCTCCGCCTGGGCGACCATCTGAGCGAGACGCTGCGTTAGGTCACGGCGGCCGCGGTCACCGCGCCCTCGGGCCCCGGAGCAGCCTGTCGCCGCTCGGGCTCGGCGCGCAGCCCCGTCTCGGTACGGCGCAGTCCGGCAAGACTCTCCACCAGAGAGCTATGCCCGGCGACTTGCACGCGCTCGCGCGCGTCGAGCCAACCGAGCGCCTCCTCCAGCGTTTCCGCCTCGACGATCTTGTGCGCGGCGGTCAAATAGGCGGCCTCCGGCGCCCCGCGGCGGCGCGGTGCGGGATTTGCCCAGCGGAAATGCGCCTTGCGGATGCGCTCGCTTTCAACGAGCGCGAGGATGCCGTTGCTGGCGGCGGCCGGCGTCCGCGAGCGCACGCTGTGGAGCTCCCTCAGTATTCCCGGCGGGCTCTGCTCCTCGGGCGTGACCAGAAGGCCGGTCCGGCGAAGGAGCATTCCTATGCGCGCGCTGCCGCTCATGCGCGAGACCGGGACGGCAAGGACGAGCCCGATCAGCGTCGGCGACAGCCACGCGAAGATCGTCGGCGAGAGCTCCCACGCGCAAGCGCCGATCACGATTCCCGCGGCCATGTGCCATTGGTGTCTGCGCCAGGCGTCGGACCACGGCATCTCGCCGTCATCGCGGCGCTGCGGCGACCAGCCGGCGTTGCGTCCCGCCAGGATCTCGCAAATCTGCCAGCTGTGGATCAGAAGCATGATCGGCGCGAAAAGCGCGGAGACCACGATCTCGACGGCGGCGCTTGCGAGGAGACGCAGCCCGCCGCCGCATGCGCGCCGGAGGTAGGGGTTGGCGAGCGCCGCGACCAGCCCGATGACCTTGGGCAGGAAGAGCACGCCAAGCGTCACCATGAAGAGCCGCAGCATCCGCTCAGAATCGAAGATTGGCCAGGTCGGGAAGAGCTGGAAGCCTAGCGGGAAGTATTCGGGCCGCACGAGTTGCGCCTGCAAGGTCAGCGCGAAGCCGAAGAGGATGAGGAGCAGCCAGATCGGCGAGATCAGGTAGCTCATGACGCCGAACGCGAGATGCACACGGCTCGGCCAGGTCAGGCCGCGCGCCGCGATCACCCTGAGGTGCTGGAGATTGCCCTGTGCCCAGCGGCGGTCGCGCACCGCGGCATCGACGAGCGAAGGCGGGCTCTCCTCCCACGAGCCGCCGAGGTCGGCTGCCATCTCCACGCGCCAACCCGCCCGCCGCATCAGCGCCGCTTCGACGAAGTCATGCGAAAGAATCGGCCCGCCGAGCGGCTCCTTGCCGGGAAGGTCGGGAAGCGCGCAGGAGGCGGCGAAGGCGGAGGTGCGAATGATGGCGTTGTGGCCCCAGAAATTGCCCTCTCCGCCCTGCCAAGCCGCGAGGCCGCGGGTCACCACCGGGCCATAGACGCGGCTCGCAAACTGCTGCACGCGCGCAAACACCGTGTTGCCGCCGCCGAGAATTGGAGCGGTCTGGAGGATGCCGAGCGTCGGCTCCGCTTCCATCTCCGCGGCGAGAGCGACGAGCGTCTCGGCCGACATCAGACTGTCGGCATCGAGGATGATGAAATGGTCGTAGCGGCCGCCCCAGTTCTCGACGAACTCGCGGACGTTGCCGGCCTTCCTCGCGGCATTGCTCCAGCGCCGGCGATACCAGACCGGCATCGCATCGCCGAGCGACCGGCTGAGATGGTCGACCGCCGTCGTCTCGGCCACCCAGGAATCGGCGCTCGTCGAATCGGAAAGGATGACGATCTCGAAGGCATGGCCCCGTCCGCATCGCACCAGACGGCGCGCCATGACCTCCAGCGCCGCTGCCATCTTGGCCGGATCCTCGTGGTAGATCGGCATGACGAGCGCGGTGCGGCTGGTAAGCCGCCCCGCCCAGCGACGGCGCCCGCGGGGGCGGCATGGAAGGAGAAGTCCGGCGAGCGCCGAGGTCGCCGCGAACGATATCCAGGCGAAGGTCACCACGAAGAGCGCGGTCATGACGCCTTCGAGCGGAGTGACGCCGCCGGCCGCGACGACCTGCTTCATTTCGTAGGCGCCGCCCGCCGCCATCAAAAGCGCGCCGCCGAACGCGATCAGCCGCGCGGCATGCACCTTGAGTGACGTCGGCTCGCCGCATGCGCGCGGCCGAGACGGAGCGCGGCGGAGATCTTGGACCGGCGCATGTAGCGGCTCCGCCGGAGGCATGCCTGGGACAATGTTGAGCGGGTGCTGGTTCATGCCGCCGTCCACCGGTAGAGCCAGGTCTCGCTGGCTGGTTTTCCATCCCTCACGAGAACGAGACGCAGCTCCGAGACGTCTTCCGACCCTGCGTCGAGCTCGAAGGAAACGCGCAAAGCGCTTCCCGGCTCCGCGGAATGAATGACGGGGTTCACGACGCTGCCTTTCGACGCCGATACGTTGATTGCGAGGCCGCCCGGATCGATGTCGGCTGCGGTATCGGAGCAGCTGAAATCGATCACGAAGAGCCTCCGGTTCCCGTCGAAGCTGAGCCCGGCGCGGCTCGCCGCGGCATAAAGGAGCTCGGGCGGCGGAAGGCGGACGTCGGTCCATCGCATCCGGTAGGAAAGCCGCCACGGGCCGCCCGTTGGAACCTCGCCCTTCGGCCGCCAATAGGCGACGATGTTGTCGTTGATCTCCCGCTCGGTCGGAATCTCGACCAGCTCGACAGCGCCTTCCCCCCAATCGCCGATTGGCTCGATCCACAGGCTCGGGCGGCGCTCGTATTTCGCCTCCGCATCTTCGAATTCCTCGTAGCGGCGCGCACGCTGCATGAGCCCGAAGCCGCGCGGCCGCTGGTCGAAGAAGCCGGAGATTTGCAGCTCGCGCGCGTTGATGAGCGGACGCCAGAGCCACTCCCCCTTTCCGGTCAGGATCTGCAGCCCGTCGGAATCGTGCACGGCCCTGCGGTAGTCGTCGAACGCGTCGCGATTCATGGCGTTGAAGAGAAACATCGAGGTGAGCGGGGCGACCCCGATCTTTCTCACCGGGCGGCGCAGAACCAGCGCCGCTTCGACCTCCATGACGGTTTCCGCCCCCGGCGTGATGCTGAACCGGTAGGCGCCGGCGAGCGACGGACTGTCGAGCAGCGCATAGACGACGATCGTGTCCGAGCCGGGCTGTGGCTTCTCGATCCAGAACCTGCGAAACGCGGGGAACTCTTCGCCCTCCGGCTCCGCCGTGTTGACGGCAAGGCCTCGCGCGGAAAGGCCGTAGACTTGATTGCGTCCGACGGCGCGGAAGTAGCTCGCGCCTTGGAAGACGACGAACTCCTGGAAGGCGTCGGGCGAGTTGATCGGATAGCGCACACGGAAGCCGGAGAAGGCGGCCCCTTCGGTGTCCTCCGGCGGACTGACGCCCTCTCCATAGGCGAAGAGGTCGGTGGAGAACGGAATCTCGGTCGCCTGCCCGTTCTCAACCAGCGCTATGCGCACCGGCTCCTTATAGATGAAACCGGAATAGAAGAGATCGAGTCGGAACTGCGTCGCGTCGTCTTGCCAGATCGCGGCCTCGGGCTTGAACCAGACCTTCCGGTATTCGTCGTAGGTCAGGTCGCCGAGACTGTCCGGGATATCGCCGAAATGCGGCTCGAAATCCGAGGAGGCGAGCCGCCCTGCCTCTTCAACCAGCCAGTCGAAACTGAAGGGCTGCGTCTGGGAGGAAGCAGCGTCGTCTTGCGCAAATGCCGGAGTAAGAACCCAAGAACCTGAAGCCGCGCTGACCGCCATCAGCCCCAGAAACACACGTCGATCAACACACATCCCGCCATCCCGCATGGACGACGGAAGCCAGAATGGAGCCTTCCGCCGCGCTGCACAACTGCATTTTGCGATGCAAACTTGTCCCAAAGTCGCGGCTTCCGTGATGGTTCCGAGGCAATGGCGCAATTGCCGAGGGAGACCGTGTCGGCCTTCCATTTCGCTTTGTGACGGCGCTCACAACGCCACTCGCCACCTTCCTCCATCTTCGCCGCCATGGAGAGCGGAACGCCGCTCCAAACGACGAAGAGGAGATGAACGATGTCTGCCCGTATCCTTGCCGCCGCCTGTTTCGCCCTGATCCTGACCCAGGCGCCCGCCTTTGCCGGCGAAGGGTCCCCCGAAGGCCAGGCGACCGCCGTCGCCGCCTGCCAGGCCATCAACGAGCACGCCCCGCTGGAGACGGTCGGCGCCGTCGAAGACGGCATGGGCGACTGGCTTGTCTGGACGAAGGACAAGGACGGCGACCTCTGGCTCTGCAACGCCAGCTCCGAGGGTGCGGTCTTCGCCAACACGATGATGGAGGGCGACCTCCTCGCCGGCGACGGCGCCACTCTGATCAACGTCCAGCCGGCGAGCAATACCAGTCGCAGCCGCTTCGTTCAGTCCGATCCGGCCGAAACCGCCACAGCGCTTTGCACCGCCATCGGCAACTACATCGAGGACATGCAGGTCGTGGCGACTGCCGAAGACGGCCTCGGCGACTACCTCGTCTGGCTGCAGAACGCCGACGACGCCTACTGGCTGTGCAACGCATCGGCCGACGCCAAGCTCTACGACTTCGAGCCGGTCGACATGCCGCTCAACGATTTCGAGCATGTCGTGACCCGCTCCGCCTGAGGATTTCAGCTTCCGGCGGGCAACCAACGGCTCCATCGCCCGCCGAAAGGCCGCCCGGCTCTGCCGGGCGGTTCCTTTTTCTGCTCCGCCCAACCCGCTGCTGGCACTGCCGGCATCCGCGTGTCACAAATCCGTCGCGAGAACGAAAGGATCGGGCCGGCGCCGCTATCGCCCACGCCCCGCGTATCATCCCGCCCTCATGACCCCCGCAGTCACCCTCGCCGTGCTCTTTGCCGCGCTCTGCCACGCCTCGTGGAACGCCATCTTGCGCATGCGCGGCGACAAGATCGCCACGATCACGCTGCTGGTGACGGCCGCCGGTCTGATCGCAGCGCCGGCGCTTCTCTTCGTTCCGGTGCCGCCATCCGCGGCGTGGCCCTTCCTCGTCACCTCGGCGCTCGTTCACGTCGGCTACAACACATTCCTCGCACTCGCCTATCATCACGGCGAGCTGACCAAGGTCTATCCGCTCGTCCGCGGCTCCGCGCCGCTCGGCACGCTCGCCGTCTCGCTGCTCTTCCTGAACGAAGGCGTCACGCCGCACGAGGTTGCGGGCATCGTCGTGCTCGCAGCCGGTATCATGACGCTCGCCGGCGACGGCGGCATACGCGCGATCCGCGCCGCGCCGCACGTGCTCCTCTACGCAGCCGGCACATCGCTTTGCATCGTCGTCTACACGATTTCCGACGGCCTCGGCGCGCGCGCCGCCGGCAGCGCACCCGCCTACGTGGCGTGGCTGTTCTTCCTCGACATGCTGCCGATGCTTATCGGCGTTCTCCTCCTCCGCAGACAGAGCTTCCTCGCCGCGGCACGCACCAGCTGGGTGCCGGGTCTCATCGGCGGCGCGCTCTCGCTCGGCGCCTATTGGATCGTGGTCTGGGCAATGACCATAGCGCCGATCCCGATCGTCGCAGCGCTTCGTGAGACGAGCATCCTCTTCGCTCTCTTCATCGGAGCGCTGTGGCTCGGGGAGCGGGTGACGAAGCTTCGCGCCGTGTCGATCCTGCTCGTCGTCGCCGGCCTGGTGCTGATGCGGCTTTAGGCCGGCGCGATCGGGGAAGCGCCCTCCTCGTGGCAAGGGCTTCCTGAGCCCTCCCGGCGACTGGACAAGCGCTCCTGCGCGGGCGAGGTTTGACCTCGCTGCGCGCATGAGGATCAGATGAGTTCTGGGACCAAGAGTTCCGTTGTCGCCGTCCTCGGCCTCGGCTCGATGGGCTACGGCATGGCGTTGTCGCTCGTCCGCGCCGGCTTCACGGTCGCCGGCTACGACGTGAACCGCGCGGCGGTCGAGCGGCTTACTGCGGAAGGCGGCCGTGCCGCCGGTTCCCCCGCCGCCGCCGCCAAGGACGCGGACGCCGTCGTCAGCGTCGTCGTCAACGCGGCGCAGACGGAGTCGGTGCTCTTCGGCGAGAACGGCGCGGGCGCCGCGATGAAGCCCGGCGCTGTCTTCATGTCCTGCGCCACGATGGCGCCTGCCGCCGCCCGCGGCCTGGCGGCGCGCGTGGAGGCCGATGGCAGGCATTATCTCGACGCGCCGATCTCGGGCGGCGCACAGCGTGCGGCGGAAGGCGCGCTGACGGTGCTCGCCTCCGGCAGCGCCGATGCCTTCGAGGCGGCGGACGAAGTGCTCGACGCCGTCGCGGCCAAGGTCTTCCGCGTCGGCGACGCAGCCGGCCTCGGCGCCGCCTACAAGATGGTGAACCAGCTTCTCGCCGGCGTTCATATCGCCGCGGCATCCGAAGCGATGGCTTTTGCCGCCGCACAGGGGCTCGACCTCCAGATGGTCTACGACATCATCACCAAGTCGGCGGGCAATTCCTGGATGTTCGAGAACCGCATGCAGCACGTTCTCGACGACGACTACACGCCGCGGAGCGCCGTCTCGATCTTCGTGAAGGATCTCGGCATCGTCGAGGACATGGCGCGCGCCGGGCATCTTCCCGTGCCGGTCGCGGCGACGGCGCTGCAGATGTTTCTGATGACGGCGGCAGCCGGGATGGCGGGCGACGACGATTCGTCCGTCGCGCGCCTCTACGCCGACCTCATGGGGACCGAGCTGAAGGCGAAGGGCAGGAGCTGAGGCCGCTGGGGCGGTCGTCTTGGAGGAAAGAAATGGTGGGCGCGACAGGGATCGAACCTGTGACCCCTACGATGTCAACGTAGTGCTCTCCCGCTGAGCTACGCGCCCTTGGTCCTTGGGGTCGCCGCCGAAACGGCCCGGCGGGTATAAAGTGTGGAAAATTCGGGTGCAAGGCCGCGTATGCGGCCCCCCGCCTTCAGGCCGCGATCAGCCGCCCGATCTCACCGACCAGGTCGCGCAGGTGGAAGGGCTTCGACAGGATTTTGGCGTCGCGCGGCGCCTGCATGTCGGGGTTGAGCGCGACCGCGGCGAAGCCGGTTATGAACATGATCTTAAGGCCCGGATCGAGCTCGCTCGCCTTTCGCGCGAGCTCGATGCCGTCCATCTCCGGCATGACGATGTCGGTCAGAAGGAGATGGAACGGCTCCTCGCGCAGCCGGTCATAGGCATCGCGGCCGTTGTTGAAGGACACGACCTGATAGCCCGCGTTTTCCAGCGCGCGCGACAGGAATCGACGCATGTCCTCGTCGTCTTCTGCGAGCAGGATGCGTGCCATTAATTGGCCCTTGGGGGGATCGTCGACCGCCTTCATTGCGCCACCATGGCTGCGTCCCAGTAAATATCGGGTAAGCGTGGCGCCCGCAACGCGGTGTTCAACGCCACGGATATGGACAGCGGCGCTGCGCCGCGGCAGATTGAAGTGTCTTCTTAAGGAATCGATTCATGCGGAGCAGGCCGGAATCCAGCGCCTCGGCAGAGCCCCTTCCCCCGGCCTGCGACATCAGCCTTCCGAACGAACAAAGCGTTCCTTTCGTCTTCAACTCACCGCACAGCGGGCGCTTCTATCCACGCGACTTCCTCGCCGCGACCTGCCTCGACAAGAGCGAGATTCGCCGCTCCGAGGACCTTCTTGTGGATGAGCTTTTCGCGCCGGTCGTGGCGCTCGGCGCGCCCTTGATGAGCGCCACTTATCCTCGCGCCTATCTCGACGTGAATCGCGAGCCCTACGAGCTCGACCCAAAGATGTTCGTCGGCCGCCTTCCCTCCTATGCCAACGTGCGCTCGCTGAGAGTCGCCGGCGGCCTTGGCACCATTCCGCGCGTCGTCAGCGACGCGGCCAACATCTACAAGGCGCCGCTCCCGGTCGAGGAAGGCCTTGCGCGCATTGAGCGCATCTATCGGCCCTACCACGATACGCTGCGCCGGCTCCTGGCGCAGACCCATGTCGCCTTCGGCGTTGCGATTCTGATCGACTGCCATTCCATGCCGTCGAACATCCGCGGCGGGCCGGTGCGCGTGCGCCCCGATTTCGTGCTCGGCGACCGTTTCGGCTCGAGTTGCATGCCGGAGCTCACCGACTGCGCGGCGTCGACGCTGCAGCGTCTCGGCTACTCCGTCTGCCGCAACAAGCCCTATGCCGGCGGCTTCATCACCGAGCATTACGGGCGCCCGTCGCGCGGCCTTCATGCGCTGCAGATCGAAGTGAACCGCGCGCTCTACATGGATGAATACCGCCTCGAGCCGCATCGCGGCTTCGACCGGCTCGCCGCCGATCTGGTGCGGCTCGCCGAGTCGCTGCTTGGCCTTGTCGCCGGATCGGACGACATGCGCGAGGCGGCGGAGTAACCCACGACTGCCTGAGACCGAAAAGAAGAAGGCCGCGGCAACCGCGGCCCAAGTCTAGGGAGGAAACGCCCAATGCGGGCTGCGATACGAGGTATCGCACTGCACAATTTATGCTGCTGCGCACAAAACGCAAGCGAATATTGATTCTCCGATTCGGATGTATGGGTGCGGGCGTTCGAAGGGCCCGCTTGGTCCCTCCGGCATGATCCCGAAAAGCGGAGCCGGTTTTCGGATAATATCATGCTCCAGCAATAAGATAGAGCCAGTTCCTGATTCAATCAGAATGGAAAGGGCACTAGGTTCGGCCGCTGACAAAAGCGTCGAACGCCATCCAGAACTGATCGCGGAAACGATCCTTCTCCATCAGGATCTCGTGCTTCGCGCCGGGAATTCTGAGATGCGCCACCGTCTTCACGCGCCGCGAGAACTCCTCGGCGATGTAGTTGCTGACCACGGTGTCGGAGCCGCCGAGCACCATCAGCACCGGCATCGGCACGGTATCCACGAAGTCCGGCTCGCCGAGCCTCACGCAGGCGCGCATCGCCGCGTTGACCCAGCCGACCGTCGCCCCGCCGACGCCGACGGAGGTATCCGCGTCGACCACGTCGAGCGCTCGTTGATAGCGCACGGGGTCGCTGGTCAGCGGGTTGTCCTGGAAAGGCTCCGTCGGAACGAGCCCGCCGCCCGCTCCGGGGGCGAATGCCTCGCCGAGGCCGAAATGCATGAGGAAGCCGGTGATCTTCTCCAAGACGCGCGGGGAGCCGCGGGCGAGCGCAAGCAGCGGCGCGGTCAGCACCATGCGGTCGATCTGCGTCCTCAGCCGCTCCGCCGAAAGGAGTGCGATCGCCGCTCCCGTCGAATGCGCCAGCATGTAGTAGGGCGGCGGGCAATCGGGGAGCACCACCTCCTCCATGAAGAGCCCGGTATCGTTCACGTGGTCGGCGAAATCGCGCACGTGTCCCTTGCGCGGATTGCCGAGGAGTCGCGTCGAGCCGCCCTGCCCGCGCGAATCGAACGTAGCGACGGCAAAGCCGCGCCGGCGCAGGTCGTTGATCGTCTCGAAGTATTTCTCGATGAACTCGGTGCGACCGTGCAGGATCACGATCGTGCCGCGCACCGGTGAGCGGTTCGTCGGCCAGCGCGCATAGCGCAAATCGACGCCATCGTCCGTCGTCACCGTCGCGCAGACGGCGCCCTTCGGAAGCGGATTACTCGGAATTTCAACCAGACCGGCCAACGGAGGCACCTGAACGATGAGGTCGCCTCCCGGCCGCCGCCCGGAGACGTTGTGCAGTTAGCAACGACTGGCCGAGACTCGCAAGCCGCGACGAAGGCGGCCGGCGGTCTTCATGACCGCCGACCGACCGGGCGCCGGAGGGGGCGTTAACAGCGCCCGATCTCTTGTGCCGAGCGCGAGAAGCTAGATGCGCTGGCGCGAAAGGATCTGGCCGTCGCGTGCGCTGACGACGATGAAGTAGGTGCGGCCGTACTTGCTGGCGCGCAGCTGATAGACCGGGCCGCGGGCGTCGAAGAAGCGGATGGCGCGATAGCCGTGGCGGCGCAGCATGAAGCGGACCTCGTCGGTGGACACGCGGTCGTGCCGCCACTGTTGACCGTGGCCGTAGCCGTAGCCGTGGCCGCCGTAGTAGGACGGGCCGGGCCCGAACTGGAAGCTGAAGCCTGCCGCGTTGGCAGGGACGGCGGAAAGCGTTGTGAGGGCGACGAGACCCGCAGCAATGGTCTTGGTCGTGATCATGATTGGCTCCTCTTGATTGGGACATCGAGGTCGTCCCGATGTCGATGCGAGGAACCTATCGGGGTGCGGCTGAACCGAACCGGAAGCCGTCATTCATCTTGCATTCACCCGCCCGCGGACGCGCAGGGGCCTCCAAAGCCCGGCGCCCGCGACCCATCAGTAGATGACGAGCGGGTCGCCGTGGTCGGCGGGCGGCCGGGGCGCGGGCGGGAGTGGGGCTGAGGCCCGCGGCGGCGGCGCCGTCCGTGACGCCCTGAGCGGCGGCCTTTGATGCAGGGCGAGGATGCGCTCCTGCTCCACCCGGCCTGTGAACATCGAGACCACCAGGTCGACCAGATCGCCGCGCCGGTTGACGGCCTTGAGCCGGTAATAGGGCTCGCGCGGCGCCATTGGGCCGAACTCGCGGTAGCCGGCACGCTCCAAGAGATCGAAAACGGCGTCGGGCGAGAGCGGCACTGCCCGCTGATAGATGCCCGGCGCGTAGTAGACCGGCGGCGGGGCGGAGTAGATCGGGCCGCCCCAGGACTGGCCGAGCGCCGGCGAGGCCGCTGCGGCAAGGCTGAGCGCGCCGATCAGAGCCGATTTCCTGCGCACGTTTCTTCCTCCTCCGGGCCGGCCGAGACAGGCCGGAATCGGCCGCACGTGACGGTCCGAAAGCGACGGTTTTGCGGCGCGCGACGAGCCCTTGAACACGAAAATCGCCGTCCCCATCTTTTCTAGGCGGATGCCGCAAGGGCCCGCGGGACGGCAGGTTCCGCCTCTTTTGGGGAACCGTGAGCCGCCCATTCGATGTCGCTTCAAGGAGGACAGAAAATGCGTACTTATGATCTCAGCCCGCTCTATCGTTCCACCGTCGGTTTCGACCGCCTCTTCGGCCTGCTCGATTCCGTCACCAACGGCGAGGCGCAGCCCTACCCGCCCTATAACATCGAGCGGACCGGCGAGAACGCCTACCGGGTGACCATGGCCGTCGCCGGCTTCGGCGAGGGTGACCTCGACATCCAGTCCAAGGAGAACGTCCTGACGGTGAAGGGCGAGAAGAAGGACGAGAAGGAAGACAAGGGCCGCGATGTGCTCTATCGCGGTATCGCGTCGCGCGCCTTCGAGCGCCGCTTCCAGCTCGCCGACCACGTCGAGGTAACGGGCGCGAGCCTGGACAACGGCCTGCTTCACATCGACCTCGTGCGCGAGATTCCCGAGGCGATGAAGCCGCGCAAGATCGCGATCAGCGGCGGCGAGAAAGCCAAGCAGATCGACGCCAAGGCCGCCTGAGGCGTACCGCAGTCGCAATCATCCGCGCCCCGGCCCGTCCGGGGCGCTTCTGGTTTCAGCCGAGCTTTTCCAGGAAGAGATCGACCTCGTCCGCGCTCGTCGCGAACGACGTGACGAGCCGCAGCACGGTCTCCTTCGCGTCAAGCCGGACTCCCTCGACGCGCGCCCATTCGTGGAAGATCGCGCCGGCGTCGGCCATGCGCTTTGCGTCGGATTTCGGCACGACGACGAAGACCTCGTTGCCGGTCGTCGGCCAGGCTTCGCGCGCCTTCGCCGATCGGGCGATGCCCGCCCGCAGCCGGTCTGCCATGGCGTTCGAGTGGCGCGCGAGTCTCAGCCACAGCCCGTCCTTCAGATAGGCATCGAGCTGCGCCGCAACGAAGCGCGACTTGGAGAAGAGCTGTCCGGCACGCTTCCTGAGGAACGGCATGTCGCGCGCCTGGCTCGGATCGAAGAACACGAGCGCTTCCGCCGCAATGCAGCCGTTCTTGGTGGCGCCGAAGGAGAGCATGTCGACGCCGGCCTTCCACGTCATCTCCGCCGGTGTCGCGTTCGACTGCGCCAGCGCATTGGCGAAGCGTGCGCCGTCCATGTGGAGCGGCAGGCCGTTCGCCTTCGCGATTGACGCAATCTCGCGGATCGCGTCGAGCGAGTAGACCGTGCCCGCCTCCGTCTGCTGCGTGAGCGAGACCGCCATGCCCTGCCCGGAATGCTCCGAGGCCGGCGTCAGCGCAGCGATCGCCTGTTTCAGAGCCTCGACGTCGATGCGGCCGGCGGCGCCTTCGACGCCCATCAGGCGCGCGCCGCCGGTCAGATATTCGACGCCGCCACATTCGCCTTCGATCATATGCGCGTCGCGATGGCAGAAGATGACGCCGCCGGGCTTGTTGGCGGCCACCATGGCGAGCCCGTTCGCCGCACTACCCGTCGCGGCCAAGAAGACCGCGACCTCGTGCTCGAAGAGATCGGCGAAACGGGCCTCGACGTCGCGGTCGATCTCGCTACCGCCGTAGGCCGCGCCCACACGCGCCGCCTCGCGGGTCACTGCGTCGACGATCTCGGGCGCAGCGCCCGACCAGTTGTCGCTGGCAAATTGCATGGAGGCTCTAATGCCGGCTCGCCCCCCGAGGAGCAAGTGGCAAGGCGAGAGCGCGTCTCAGCGCGCCCGGAGCGCGACCAGCCGATCGAGCGAAAGCGCGCCGGGACCAAGCGCAAGGAGAGCGAAGCCCATCGCCGCCCATGGCAGGTGATAGGTGAGCCAGCCGTCCGGGACGACGAGCTCGATGACGAGCGTCATCACCAGGATGCCGGCAGCGGCGAAGCGCGTTGCAAGTCCGAGCACGAGCAGGATCGGCAAGACGATCTCCCCGCTCGCCGATGCATAGGCAAAGACTGTCGGGAAGGGAAAAGGATAGGCGCCACCGAGAATGTGCAGCTTGAACTCGTTCTCAAAGAGGTAGGTGGCGGCCGGAGAGAGTGAGAGGCCGTCCCATTTCGTCAATCCGGAGCGGAAGAAGGGGATTGCCAACGCGATCCTCAAGAGCGGCGGCGCCACGAGCGCGCCGAGAAAAGCGAGCCAGGAAAGCAGCATGGGCACGAAGCCGCGCCCTCTGACGCTCCCGATTTCTGCCCCCGCCACCATCCGGCTCAGGCCGCTTGCTCGGGGCCGAGCTCGTAGCCGCTGAACACGCCGGCCGAGATCAATCCGGCAAGGCTCGCGGAAAGGTCGAAAGCCTCCGAAGCGGCAAGCCCCGCATTCGCCGCCTCGCCGAGCGCCGCGCCTTCGCCGAGCCGCCGGACGAACGCTGCGCCGCCCGGCGGCACGAAGCGCACCTCGACGTTCGCTGCGGGCCTGACGACGAGCGCGTCCTCCCCGCCGGCTTTGAGATCGACCGGCCCCGGCACGCCGCCGTCGACGTTCATCCGCCAGATGGTCAACGCCGGATAGCGCGACGTGACGAGACGGACGGAGGGATGCAGGCGGAGCCTCAGCGCCGCCACCTGGTCCTGCGCTATGGCGGCAAGCGCAGCCGGCGGCAGCGGCGCCGCCTCGGGTGCATGAAACGCTTCCTTCCAGGCATTCTCGATGCGCGCCACATCGGCAAGATAGGGAAGCGTCGCGGCAGGCGGAAAGCGCTCGATGAAATCGGGGAATCCGCTTCCGTATTCGAGCAGCATCGGCGAGCGCGGCGGATCGGCGACTACATAGGCGCGCGCCATCGCCTGGAAGAACTCCTCACCGACGATCCTCGCGACCGCCGGAAACGTGATCTTCATCGACTCCGACAGACCAGCGACGACATTGTTGCGATAGACCGCGAAGCGGCGCGCGTCCGGGGCCCCATCGGGACCGACGAGGCCCTTGGGGATCGGCGCGCCGGCGTCGAGGATGGCGGCGGCGAAATCAGCCTGCCGCTCAGCCAGCGGCACGCCGCTTCCCTTCGCTTTCGTTTGCGACAAGCACAGCCTCCGCCCGCTCCGCCTCTGCCTTCAGCGTCGGCCAATCGGGCACGTCGGCGTCCCACTCGATCAGGGTCGGCAGCGGACCGGTCTTGCCGATCGTGTGCTCGAAGAGCCCCCAGACGATGTCCGCGACCTCGCGGTCGTGCGTGTCGATCAGAAGCGGCCGTCCGGCCTCGTCCGTCTCCGGCGCGTGTCCACCAAGATGGATCTCCCGAACATGCTCGAGCGGATAGGCGTCGACATAGGCGACAGGATCCCATTCCTGATTGGTCGAGGCGACGTGCACGTTGTTCACATCGAAGAGAAGGCCGCAGCCGGTGCGCTTCCGCACCTCGGCAATGAAGTCGATCTCCGGGTAGGTGCTCTCGGCGAAGGCGAGATAGGTCGAGGGGTTCTCAAGCAGCATCTGCCGTCCCACCGTCTCCTGCACCTCGTCGATGTGATCGGCGACGCGCGCGAGAGTCTCCTCCGTGTAAGGCACCGGCAGAAGGTCGTTCAGATAGGTCGTGTCGTGCGTCGACCAGGCGAGGTGCTCGGAGAAGAGCCCCGGCTCGTAGCGTTCGTTGAGAGCCTTCAGCCTGAGCAGATGCTCCCGGTCGAGCGGCCGGTCGGCGCCGATCGAAAGCCCGACGCCATGGAGCGACAGCGGATAGCGCTCGCGGATCGCCGTAAGGTAGCGGTGCGGCGGCCCGCCGGCGCCCATGTAGTTCTCCGCGTGCACCTCGAAGAAGCCGACATCCGGCTTGCCTTCGAGGATGTCGCGGTAATGCTGCGGCTTGAGTCCAACGCCCGCCCGCGACGGGACATTCGGCGGGATCGGTGTCTCGGCCATCGTCTCAACTCCTTTCGGGCGCGGCTCACGCGTAGGGATTGACGCCCTCGACCGGCTTCAGGTCGTCGAGCGGCGCGCCGGTCGGAAGGTCACGCGCAAGGCCCTCATACTCGTCGTTCGGAAAGCTGGCGCCCGTGCGCCCATCCGGAAGCTTCATCGTCTCGCAGGTGCCGGCCGGCACCAGCTTCCACGCATTCCCCTGGTAGTCGATGGTGGACGTGCCGGCGCAGGTGGTGCCGGGCCCGGCCGCGCAATCGTTCTTGCCGGCGAGCGCGACGCCGTAGCATTTCACCTGGTCCTGTGCAGCCGCCGGCGTCGTCACCGCGCCGAGCGCACTCGCCATTGCCATCGCCACCAAGACATTCGTCGCGTTCTTCACGTCCTGCTCCTCGCTTCTGAAGTGCGGCCGGCGATTGGCCGGCCGCCGAGATGCCGTCGGGAAGATCAGCTGTCCATCGGCTTCAGGCTGCCCATGTGCCCGTCGACCTCCATGTCCTTGCAGGTGCCCTTCGCCACCAGCTTGAACGACTGCGGATCGTAGTCGACGGTCGACATGCCCGAACAGTCGTGGGCGCCGGCCTTGCAGTCGTTCTCGCCGGCCTTGGCGATACCGTAGCACATCTCGGTGTCCTGAGCAGATGCGGCAGCGCTGAAGGTAAGGCCTCCGATCGCGGTCGCCATTGCGCCGGCAAGCGCCACTGCGGTGAATTCACGTACTTTCATATTCATCCTCCATCGGCGGGCGCGTCTTTGTCCCCGCACTCACGCCGACCGATGGTGCCGCACGTGTTCGAACAAAGGAAATTACGTGTGCGCGAAAGCTGCGCCGGCTCGCCTCAACCGGACGTGAGCGGCTTGGAGCCATCCTTGATCGCGCGTGATCTGGGCCGGGACCCTTTGACTTGGGAGGAAGCCCACCCGCCGGCAATTTGGGGGGCGACGGGAGCCGGGCGGGTGGGCCCTTGGGCCGGCGTGTCAATGCAATCCGGCTTGCTTCCGATATGGGATGCATGCGCGCGTAACGGAAATCAAAGGCTGGTGAACCCGAGCGTGCAGCCGCCGGCGAATGCGCGCACTGGAATGGCCTGATGGACTCGCCTCGGCCACGGCCTTAGATTGTATCAGTCGACCTCTGGCGTGACCGCCTCTCCGACGGCTCGGTCCGGTCTGGAAGCTGTTTCCTCAGATTTCGTCCCCGGGGCTGACCCGGGCCAGACTCTCGATATTGTCCGGGGGACAAAGATGCCGATCGGAACGGTGAAGTGGTTCAACATCCGCAAGGGCTACGGGTTCATCGCCCCCGACGAAGGCGGCAAGGACGTGTTCGTCCACATCAGCGCGGTTGAGCGCGCCGGCCTGAGCGGTCTCCGAGAGGGCGAGAAAGTCTCGTTCGAGGAACAGACCGACGAGCGCAGCGGAAAGAAATCCGCCGGGAACCTGAAATCGATCGGCGGCTGACCGTCGCCGTTACTGTCGCCATCCCCCCGCGCATTGTCGGGGCTTGTCGCGGCAGATGAAATTTGTCATGGTCAAATGGGACAGGGATGCTGTCCCATTAGGGATTGCATCCGCCCGCTAAGGCACGCGCAATGCGGCTGAGCGGCGGCAGGGGTGGCATGCCGGTTGCAAGGTGGCAGGATAGCCATCAACCGAACCAACTTTGATGCCAGTGAGGTTTGACGCGTTGCGCACGGAAGCGTGCAGCGGATGGGGGAGGCGCCCCCGAACGGGAGCGAAGCGGACCTCGGTTGCGAAGGTGAGGGAGCCATGAGCGAGCGGTTGACGGCGATTGCAGCGCAGCGTTTGCGGGCGGCGGAAGCGCGCGCCACTGCAAAACGTGCGCGATCGGCCGTTCGCGACGAGACGCATGTCGCGCTCCGAGGGCTCAACGACCCGCGGCTTCATCACGATTCCTGCGGCGTCGGTTTCATCGCCGACCTCAAGGGCCGGCGCTCGCACGACATCATCGCCAAGGGCCTGCAGATCGTCGAAAATCTCACCCACCGTGGCGCGGTCGGAGCGGACCCGCTCGTTGGCGACGGCGCCGGCATGCTGGCGCAGATTCCCCATGAGCTATTCGCCGCGGAAGCGAAGTCGCTCGGCTTCGCGCTGCCCGAGCGCGACGAATACGGCGTCGGTCAGTTCTTCATGCCGCGCGACGAAGCGCTCCGCAGCCATTACGAGGACATCGTCGCGCGCGTCATCACGGAAGAAGGACAGACGCTGCTCGGTTGGCGCACCGTGCCGAGCGACAACACCAGCCTCTCGCAAAGCCTCGAGATCCGCTCGAGCGAGCCGTTCCACCGTCAGGTCTTCATCGGCCGTGGCACGGCGACGGACCCGGGCGACGATTTCGAGCGGCGGCTCTTCATCCTGCGCAAGGTGATCTCCGAAGCCATCCAAAAGGAGACCGGCGGCGAGGACACCGGCTTCTACCCCGTGTCGATGTCGTCGCAGACGATCGTCTACAAGGGCATGTTCCTCGCCTATCAGCTCGGCGCCTACTATCCGGACCTGAAGGACGAGCGCTTCGTCTCGCAGATGGCGCTGGTGCACCAGCGCTTCTCCACCAACACCTTCCCGTCGTGGAAGCTCGCGCATCCCTATCGGATGGTCGCGCATAACGGCGAGATCAACACGCTGCGCGGCAACGTGAACTGGATGGCGGCGCGCCAGGCCTCCGTCTCCTCGCCTCTCTTCGGCGACGAGATCGAGAAGCTCTGGCCGATCTCCTACGAGGGCCAGTCCGACACCGCCTGCTTCGACAACGCGCTCGAGTTCCTCGTCGAGGGCGGCTACGAGCTTGCGCACGCGGCGATGATGCTGATCCCCGAAGCGTGGGCGGGAAACCCGCTCATGGACGACGATCGCCGCGCCTTCTACGAATACCACGCGGCGCTGATGGAGCCGTGGGACGGGCCGGCGGCGATCGCCTTCACCGACGGCCGCCAGATCGGCGCGACGCTCGACCGCAACGGGCTGAGGCCGGCGCGCTACGTCGTCACCGACGACGGCCTCGTCATCATGGCCTCGGAGGTCGGCGTCCTCCCCGTTCCGGAGGAGAAGATCGTCACCAAATGGCGGCTCCAGCCCGGCAAGATGCTGCTGATCGATCTCGAGGAAGGCCGCATCATCGCCGACGACGAGTTGAAGCGGCGGCTTTCGAGCGCCAATCCCTACAAGCAGTGGCTGGCGAAGACGCAGATCGTGCTGGAGGACCTCCCGGCCGTCGGCACGCGCGCCGCCGCGACCAACGCCTCGCTGCTCGATCGCCAGCAGGCCTTCGGCTATTCCCAGGAGGATTTGAAGTTGCTGATGGCGCCGATGGCGACCACCGGCCAGGAGGCGATCGGCTCCATGGGGACCGACACGCCGGTCGCCGTCCTCTCGCGCAAGCCGAAGCTTCTCTACAACTACTTCAAGCAGAACTTCGCACAGGTGACCAACCCGGCGATCGACCCGATCCGCGAGGAGGCCGTGATGAGCCTCGTCTCGTTCATCGGGCCGCGGCCGAACCTCTTCGATCTGAAGGGCGCGTCGGAGAAGAAGCGCCTCGAAGTGCGGCAGCCGATCCTGACCAACCGGGATCTGGAGAAGATCCGCATGATCGGCGACATCGCCGACAACCATTTCCAGACGCAGACGCTCGACATCACCTTCGCGATCGAGCGCGGCGCGGAAGGCATGGAGATGGCCGTCGACCGGCTTTGCGAGCGCGCCGAGCGCGCCGTTCTCGAAGGCTACAACATCATCATCTTGTCCGATCGGCTGCTCGGGCCGGGCCGCGTCGCCATTCCGGCGCTCCTCGCCACCGCCGCGGTGCACAACCACCTGATCCGCAAGGGGCTCAGGACATCGGTCGGCCTGGTGGTGGAGACCGGCGAAGCCCGCGAGGTGCATCATTTCTGCGTGCTTGCCGGCTACGGCGCGGAGGCGATCAACCCCTATCTCGCCTTCGAGACGCTGCTTGAGATGCACGCCGGCGGCGCCTTCCCCGACGTGGTGGAGGCGGACGAGGTCATCTACCGCTACATCAAGGCGATCGGCAAAGGCGTGCTGAAGGTGATGTCCAAGATGGGCATCTCGACCTACCAGTCTTATTGCGGCGCGCAGATTTTCGATTCGATCGGCCTCTCCTCCGACTTCGTGCGGCGCTTCTTCTTCGGCACGTCGACCACGATCGAAGGCGTCGGCCTTTCCGAGATCGCCGAGGAGACGATCCGCCGCCACACCGCCGCGTTCAGCGAGGACCCGGTGCTTCGCCGCGCGCTCGAAATCGGCGGTGAGTACGCCTACCGCATCCGCGGCGAGGACCATATCTGGACGCCCGACGCGGTGGCGCTGCTTCAGCACGCCGTTCGCGGCCGCGGCGTTGAGGCCTACCGGCAATATGCCGACCTCCTGAACGGCCAGGTGCAGCGGAACTTCTCCATCCGCGGCCTCTTCCGCATCAAGGGAGCGCAGGAGCTCGGGCGCACGCCGCTGCCGATCGAGGAGGTCGAGCCGGCGGCGGAGATCGTGAAGCGTTTCTCCACCGGCGCCATGAGTTTCGGCTCGATCTCCCGCGAGGCTCACGAGACGCTGGCGATCGCCATGAACCGCATCGGCGGCAAGTCGAACACCGGCGAGGGTGGCGAGGAGCCGGAGCGCTTCCGCCCGCTGCCGAACGGCGATTCCAAGCGCTCGGCGATCAAGCAGGTGGCGTCGGGCCGTTTCGGCGTGACGACGGAATATCTCGTCAACTCCGACATGATGCAGATCAAGATCGCGCAGGGCGCAAAGCCCGGCGAAGGCGGTCAGCTCCCCGGCCACAAGGTCGACGCGGTGATCGCCAAGGTGCGTCATTCGACGCCGGGCGTCGGGCTGATCTCCCCGCCGCCGCATCACGACATCTATTCGATCGAGGACATCGCTCAGCTGATCTTCGACCTGAAGAACGCCAACCCGGCGGGCCAGGTGTCGGTGAAGCTCGTGGCCGAGGTCGGCGTCGGCACCGTCGCCGCCGGCGTCGCCAAGGCGCGCTCCGATCACATCACCATTGCCGGCTATGACGGCGGCACCGGCGCGAGCCCCCTCACCTCGCTGAAACATGCCGGCACGCCGTGGGAGATGGGTCTCGCCGAGACCCAGCAGATCCTGGTCGAGCAGGGCTTGCGCTCGCGCGTGTCGCTGCAGGTCGACGGCGGGCTGAAGACCGGACGCGACGTCATCATCGGCGCGCTGCTCGGCGCCGACGAGTTCGGATTCGCCACCGCGCCGCTCGTCGCCATCGGCTGCATCATGATGCGCAAGTGTCATCTGAACACCTGCCCGGTCGGCATCGCCACCCAGGACCCGGTGCTCAGGAAGCGCTTCGTCGGCACGCCGGAGAATGCCATCAACTACCTCTTCCTACTTGCCGAGGAAGCGCGCGAGATCATGGCCTCGATGGGCATCAGGAAGCTCGACGAGCTGATCGGCGAGACCGACTTCCTCGATACGCAGCCGCTCGTCGATCACTGGAAGGCGCACGGCCTCGATTTCAGCCGCGTCTTCTACAAGCCGAAGGCGCCGCGCGAGGAGATGCACCGCACGCGCGCGCAGAAGCACCCGATCGACGACATCCTCGACCGCAAGCTGATCGCCGAGGCGACACCCGCGCTCGAAAGCGAGACCCCGGTGGTGATCGAGTCGCCGATCCGCAACGTCGACCGCGCCACGGGCACGATGCTTTCCGGCGAGGTCGCACGGCGCTTCGGACACGAGGGTCTACCGGACGACACCATCATGGTGAAGCTGACCGGCACGGCCGGGCAGTCGTTCGGCGCCTTCCTGGCGCAGGGCGTGACGCTCGACCTTGTCGGCGACGCCAACGACTATGTCGGAAAGGGCCTTTCGGGCGGCCGCATCGTCGTGCGCCCGCCGGCGAACGCCGCCTACAGCCCGGAAGAGAGCATGATCGTCGGCAACACCGTGCTTTACGGCGCGGTGGAGGGCGAGTGTTACTTCTCCGGCATCGCCGGCGAGCGCTTCGCGGTGCGGAACTCCGGCGCCGTCGCGGTCGTCGAGGGCGTCGGCGACCACGGCTGTGAATACATGACCGGCGGCATCGCCGTCGTCATCGGCAAGACCGGGCGCAACTTCGCCGCCGGCATGTCGGGCGGCATCGCCTATGTCCTCGACGAGGACGGCAGCTTTGCTACGCGCTGCAACCTCGCCATGGTGGAGCTCGAGCCGGTGCCGGAGGAGGACGATCTTCTGGAGCTCCTCCATCATCACGGCGGCGACATGGAGTGCCACGGCCGCGTTGATGTCTCCTCCGACATGACGAGTCGCGACGAGGAGCGGCTGCTGACGCTGATCCAGAACCACCTGCACTACACCGGCTCCGCGCGGGCGCGGCATATCCTCGACAACTGGACCGAGTTCCGTCCGAAGTTCGTCAAGGTGATGCCGGTCGAGTACCGCCGCGCGCTGCGCGAGATGGAGCAGGCGCGGATCGGCGCTCAACTGGCGGCGGAGTGAAAGGGTGGATCGCCGGGCGGCAGTCCCACGACAAGCCAATAAGAAACTCAGCGGTGTTTGCCGCCAGTTCGGAGTGTGGGCGCTTCTATGGGTAAGGTGACAGGCTTTCTGGAGATCGATCGCAGCGACCGGCGCTACGAGCCGGCCGGCGACCGCGTGCGCCATTTCCGCGAGTTCATGATCCCGCTCGGCGAGGACGGCACGAAGAAGCAGGCGGCGCGCTGCATGGAATGCGGCATCCCCTTCTGTCACACCGGCTGCCCGGTCAACAATCAGATCCCCGACTGGAACGATCTCGTCTTCAGCGGCGACTGGCGCGGCGCGCTGCAAAATCTGCAGACCACCAACAATTTCCCGGAAGTTACCGGCCGCGTCTGCCCGGCGCCGTGCGAGGCGTCGTGCACGCTGAACCTGATCGAGCAGCCGGTGACGATCAAGACGATCGAGGCGGCGATCGCCGACCGCGGCTTCGAGGAAGGCTGGGTCGTGCCGGAGATGCCGCCGGTGAAGACCGGCAAGCGCGTCGCCGTGATCGGCTCCGGTCCGGCCGGCATGGCCTGCGCGCAGCAGCTCGCCCGCGCCGGACACGACGTGCACCTCTATGAGAAGAACGCCAAGGCCGGCGGCCTGCTCCGCTACGGCATCCCCGACTTCAAGATGGAGAAGGCGATCATCGATCGCCGCGTGAAGCAGATGGAGGCGGAAGGCGTCACCTTCCACTACAACGCCCATGTCGGCGCCGACATCCCGGCGCAGTCGCTGGTCGACGAATACGACGCCGTCGCGCTGACCGGCGGCTCGGAGACGCCGCGCGACCTTCCCGTCGAAGGCCGCGACCTCCAGGGCGTCCACTTCGCCATGGATTATCTGCCGCAGCAGAACCGGCGCGTCTCCGGCGAGCCGCAAAATGGCGTCGAGCCGATCCTCGCCGACAGCAAATATGTCGTCGTCATCGGAGGCGGCGACACCGGCTCAGACTGCATCGGTACGGCCTTCCGCCAAGGCGCCGTCACCGTCACGCAGCTTGAGATCATGCCGCAGCCGCCAGCGCATGAAGACAAGCTTCTGACCTGGCCGAACTGGCCCTTGAAGCTCCGCACTTCGTCGAGCCACGAGGAAGGCGCGGAGCGCGAGTTCTCCGTGCTGACGACGAAATTCTCCGGCCGCGACGGACGGGTGAAGCGACTTCACTGCGCGAGGGCCGACGCGAGCTTCAAACCGATCCCCGGCACGGAGTTCGAGCTCAAGGCGGACCTTGTGCTTCTGGCCATGGGCTTCCTCTCGCCGGTGCACGAGGGGATGATCAAGGAGCTCGGGCTTGAGCTCGACGCGCGCGGCAACGTCAAGGCAACGACGGAGGAAGGCCAGACGCCGGCCTACCAGACCTCCAACCCGAAGGTCTTCTCCGCCGGCGACATGCGCCGCGGCCAGTCGCTGGTCGTGTGGGCGATCCGCGAGGGCCGCCAAGCGGCCCACGCCGTCGACAAATATCTAATGGGCTCGACGACACTCCCGCGCTGAGGACGGAGCCCTCTCCCTCCACGACTGTCATCCCGGTTTGGCCGCAGGCCAAGACCGGGACCCACGACCAATATGGCTCGCCGCCATTGAAACGAAGCCACCGTTCATAGGTCCCGGAGAGCGACGCATTCGCGCCGCTTCCGGGATGACAATCTGAGAATCCGCGCCGACCCGCTCAGTACCACTTCAGCAATCTGACGTCGCTCGCGTCACCCACCATCGTCTTGAAGGCGGCAACGTCGCTTTCGCCGTAATGGTACGGATAGACGATACCCGGCTTGAACGCCTTCACCGCATCCGCCGCCTGCTCGATCGTCATCGTGTAGGGCAGGTTCATCGGCAGGAAGGCGACGTCGATGCCGGATAGCGCCCGCATCTCAGGCGTGTCCTCCGTGTCGCCGCCGATGTAGATGCGCTTGTCGCCAAGCGTGAGGATGTAGCCGTTGTCTCGCCCCTTGGGATGATATTGCAGCCGCCCCTCGGTGATGTTGTAGGCGGGCACCGCTTCGATCGGGATATCGGCGACCGTTGCGGTATCGCCGTTCGCCATCACTTTCGCTTTCGCCTTGAGATCGTCCGGCATCTTGTCGGCCACCGCCTGCGGAACGACGATCGGAGCATCGCCGGCGACCGCTTTCAGGATGTCGACATTGAAGTGGTCCGGATGCTCGTGCGTGACGAGGATCAGGTCGGGCGCCGACGCCGCCGTATATTCGGCGGTCACGTCGGTTCCTTCGGGCGCACCGAAGGCCGGTGCTGGATCGACGAGGATCGTCTTTCCGTTCCACGCAAGCCACATCGAGGCGTGATGAAACGGATGGATCGTGACGTCGCCCGCGTCCGTCGCCACCATGTCCTCGGTCTTCATCTCCTGCGCCGCCGCCGGAAAGTGCAGCGACAGAGTGACAAGCGTCGCCGCGAGCATCGAGCCGGGCTTCGTCCCGAAGAGAGTGTCGTTCACGGCAGTCTCCCTATGTTCAAGCGCCTTCCGCCCCGCCGGCCGCCACTTTGGCGGCTGGAAACCTGACAGACAATTCACGCCTCCTCACCGGCGCGTCAGCGCGCTCTTTCGCGCGAGCCGCGCCAAGCTAAGATGGCGAAAAGCCCGCCGCCGCGTGCTTGAGGAAACGCCCTGAGGAGACGCCATGCCGAAGCTCTTTCCGACCTCCCTTGTCGGCTCCTATGCGCAGCCCGACTGGCTGATCGACCGCAAGAAGCTCGCCGGGCGCTTTCCACCGCGCGTGCGCGCCAGGGAGCTGTGGCGCGTAGCGTCGGAATTCCTGGAGGAGGCGCAGGACGACGCCACGCTCCTCGCGATCCGCGACCAGGAGCGCGCCGGGCTCGACATCGTCACCGACGGCGAGATGCGGCGGGAGAGCTATTCGAACCGCTTCGCCACCGCGCTCGAAGGCGTCGACCTCGACAATCCCGGAACGGCGCTCGACCGCTCCGGCCATCCCAATCCCGTGCCGCGCGTCGCCGGCAAGATCAGGCGGAAGCATCCCGTCGAGGTGCGCGATCTGGGGTTCCTCAAGAAGAACACCGACCGCATGGTGAAGATGACAGTGCCCGGCCCCTTCACCATGTCGCAGCAGGCGCAGAACGATTTCTACGACAGCGAAGAGGCGCTGGCGCTCGACTATGCCGCCGCCGTCAACGCCGAGATCAAGGATCTCTTCGCCGCCGGCGCCGACATGGTGCAGATCGACGAGCCCTATATGCAGGCGCGGCCGGAGAAGGCGCGCCAATACGGCTTGAAGGCGCTGAGGCGCGCCCTCGATGGCGTGACGGGCACGAAGGCGCTCCATATCTGCTTCGGCTACGCCGCCATCATCCATGTGCGCCCGGAGGGCTATTCCTTCCTGCCGGAGCTCGCCGACACGCCGCTCGACCAGATCTCGATCGAGACCGCGCAGTCGAAGCTCGACACTTCCATACTCGCCAAGCTGCCGGGAAAGACGATCATCCTCGGCGTCATCGATCTTTCCGACATGAGCGTCGAGACGCCGGAGGCTGTGGCTGAGCGCATCCGCCGCGCCCTCCCCCATGTGCCGGCGGAGAAGATCGTGGTGGCGCCCGACTGCGGGATGAAATACCTGCCGCGCGACGTGGCCTTCGGCAAGATGCAGGTGATGGTAGAAGGTGCGGCGATCGTCCGCCGCGAGGTCGAAGCGGCGCGGTGAGCGCCGTTACGCTACTGCTCCGCGGTCGCCGCTTCGGGTGTCGCGTCCGATTCTCCGGCTGATGCGGCGGCCGCGGGCGTGGAAGCCGGAGCCGGCGTCGGGGGCCAAAGATAGGAATCGACCCGCCCCGCCGGCGGAGCCTCTGCGTCTTGGTTGGTGAGCCGGGCGGAGATCGACGCCGCGACATTGCCGCGCTTCTCCTCCTCCGGGCCGGAGGAGAGCGCGTCGCCTCCGGCAAGGCTCAAGGCATCGAGCGACACCATCGGCCCGATCTGCGGGCCACCCACGCCGGGCGCCACCGCGGCGCCGGACGGTGTTGCCGCCACCTGCAGAGCATTGCCGCCGAAAACGTCGTTCAGATCCTGCTCGAAGAAATAGCCGAGCTTCCGTTGTCCGGCCCGCGTGAAGTTGAGGCCGTCGCTGCCGCGAAGCTGCACCGATTGCCCGCGCACGTCGGGGCCGACCGCCACGTACTTGCCTTCGTCGTCGGCGAAGCCGTTCCACAGGTCGATGAACTTGATCCCCTTGGCTTCCAGCTGCTCGCGCATGATGCCGTTGAAGCTCGAATAGTCGCGCGACATCGTGGACGAGGATACCGGCACCAGCCCGCCCCAAAGCACCGGCTTTCCGGTCGCCTTCAGCGCATCGGCGAAAGCGACGATACGCGCCACGTAGGCCGCGCGCCACGCGTCGGTGCCCGGCGACTCCGATCCGATGGCCTGGCGGTCGTTGGCGCCGATCATCACCAGGATCGCATCCGGCTTCTGGCTTTCCACCAGCTCCGGAATCCTCACCGGCCAATCATAGAAGTCGTCGCGCACAAGCCCGGACGACCCGTTGCTGGCATTGATCACGACGACGTTGGGATTCTCCCGATAGGCCTCGGCGAGCCCCTTGGCGAGCGAGCCCGCCATGAAGTCGCCGACCACCATGGCGCGCTTGGCGTCCTCCGCCTTTTCCACCGCCGCCACTTCATGCGGCGTCGGCTGCGACGGCGCGCGCTGACGCCGCTCGCGCTGTGGCGCAGGCGCCGCCCGATCGCGCTCGAAGCCCGGGAAGAGGCGCCGCGGCGCGAAGGTCCGCGGCGACCGCCGCGGGTTGCCGAAGAGTCGCTGGAAGAAGTTCGGGCGGTTGTTCTGCGCCACCACGATCGAGGCGTCCTGAGCGAAGCTCACAGTCGGCGGAGCCAGCTCCACCACGGCTGCCGCGACGCCGATAAAGACGCTCACGATCGCTCCAGCCCGGATCATGCTCTCCCTTTCCGCGAAGCTCAGCCGCTTCTCAGCGTCTCCAGAAGCCTTATGCCCCCGAAACCGTCGGCGGTCATGCCGCGGCCGCTCTGATAGGCGCGGATCGCGTCGCGCGATGCCGGGCCGAGCTTACCGTCGATCTCGCCGTCGTAATAGCCGGCTTCGGCGAGGTGGCGCTGCAATTCCTCCGCCTCCGCCTGGGTGAGCGGCCGCTCGCCGTTCGGCCAGGGATGCACGAAATCGCCAGCCCCCATGAGCCGGTCGGCAAGGTGCCCGACGGCGAGCGAATAGGCGGTGGAGTTGTTGTAGCGCTTGATGACGTAGTGGTTGCGCAGCATCAGGAAGGCGGGTCCGTCGCGACCAGCCGGCGCCACCAGCACGGCTTTGTCGCCGGAACGCGGAAAGCTGCGTCCCGCCACCCGCGCCACGCCGAGGTTCATCCACTCCCTGATCCTGCGCGATTTACCGTCCTTCGACAGCCGCATGTCGAAGCGCGCCGGAAGCGCCACCTCGTAGCCCCAGGTCGAGCCCGTGACCCAGCCGGCCTTGTGCAGATAGTTCGCCGTCGAGGCGAGCGCGTCGGGTATCGAGTTCCAGATATCCCGCCGCCCGTCGCCGTCGAAATCGACCGCGTAGGCTTCGTAGGTGGTCGGGATGAACTGCGTGTGGCCCATGGCGCCGGCCCACGAGCCGGTGAGGCCGGCAAGGCCGATATCGCCGCGCTGCAAAATCTTGAGCGCCGCGACGAGCTGCTGCCGGCCGAACTTGGCGCGCCGCTTGTCGGCATAAGCGAGCGTCGCGAGCGAGCGCACGACGCTCTTCACCACCGTCGGATCGTCGAGGATGTCGCCATAGGTCGATTCCATGCCCCAGATGGCAACGACGATATGGCGGTCGACGCCGTAGCGGCGCTCGATCTGATCGAGCAGCGGCTTGTAGCGCTGGATCATGTCGCGGCCGGCGAGAACGCGCTTCTCCGAGACGCGCGTCACCACGTACTGCCAGGTCGGGATGGAGAATTCCGGCTGGTAGTTCGCCTTCTGAAGTACCTCGGGGTCGGGCGTGACGCCGCGAAACGCCGCTTCGAAGACCCCGCGCGAGATGCCTGCCGCCTTGGCGGTCGGCCAGAAGCTCTGGACCCAGCGGTCGAAGCCCGCGTCGGCATGGCCGGTCGAGACGAGCGCCACACCGGCAAGCGAAAAGCTTAGGAAAATAGTCGCGAACAGGCGAAACAGCGGCCGCATCTTCTCTCCTTCCCGAGCGCAAGCTGCCGGCCCGACGGGAATCGGGCGAATACCGCGAAGATAATGATGCGCGGGGAAAGGGAAAGGGTTCGTTAACCCCTCGGCCCGTGCCTAGGCCGCCTTGCGCTTTTCGAGGAGCTGCGTCTCCCAGGCGAGCGCGTGCGCGACGATCGTGTCGAGGTCGTCGTATTGCGGCGTCCAGCCGAGAATTTCGCGGATCTTGTCGGCGGCAGCGACCATTGCTGGCACGTCGCCGGGGCGCCGCGCTCGTGCGCGGATGTCGAGCGGACGCCCGGTCACGCGCTGCACCGCATCGAGAAGTTCCAGCACCGAGTAGCCGCGCCCGTAGCCGCAGTTGAGCACAAGGCTCTCACCGCCCCGGCGCAGATGGTCGAGCGCCGCCGCGTGCGCGCGCACCAGATCGGTGACGTGGATGTAATCGCGCACGCCGGTGCCGTCGGGCGTGTCGTAGTCGGTGCCGAAGACCGCGACATGGTCGCGCTGGCTGGTCGCTGCCTCGATCGCGACCTTCAGGATATGCGTCGCCCCGCGCGTTGACTGGCCGGTGCGCCCATGCGGGTCGGCGCCGGCGACGTTGAAGTAGCGAAGCACGACTGAGCGCAGCCCGTAGGCGATTCCGGCGTCGGCGAGCATGCGCTCGGTCATCGCCTTGGAAGCGCCGTAGGGCGACATGGGGTCGAGCGGCGTCGCCTCCGTGACCGGGATCGTCTCCGGCGAGCCGTAGACGGCGGAGGTGGAGGAGAAGACGAAGCGTTCGACGCCGCCGGTCACCGCGGCGGCGATGAGTTCGCGCGACTTCACCGTATTGTTCAGGTAATAGCCGAGCGGGTCGGCGACGGAGTCCGGCACGACAATTGAGCCGGCGAAATGCATCACCGTGTCGACGGCACGACTCTTGATCAGCCGTTCGAGGAGCACGCGGTCGCCGACATCGCCGACGACGAGTTCGGCCTCGGGCGCGATCGCCCACTCGAAGCCGGTCGAAAGATCGTCGAGGACGACGACCCGCTCGCCCCGGTCGACAAGCTCGCGGACCATGTGGCTGCCGATATAGCCGGCGCCACCGGTAACGAGAACGCTCATGACACGGACCCCGCATCTCCGGCCTCTAAACGGGCCGCTGAAATTAGGGTAAGGGATTGGAAAGGATGAGCAATCAAAAGGTCCGCGCGTGGTAAACCATCTTCGCAAAGCCGTCTTCCCGGTCGCTGGACTGGGCACCCGTTTCCTTCCCGCCACCAAGGCGGTTCCGAAGGAGATGCTGACCGTCGTCGACCGCCCGGCGTTGCAATATGTCGTTGATGAGGCGCGCGAGGCCGGAATCGAGCATCTCGTCTTCGTCACCGGCCGCAACAAGGGCGTCATCGCCGACCACTTCGACATCGCTTACGAGCTCGAGGCGACGCTGAAGGCGCGCGGCAAGGACGACGTCCTTGAGATGCTCCACAGCGAGTTGCCGCTGCCCGGGATGATCAGCTTCACGCGCCAGCAGGCTCCGCTCGGGCTCGGCCATGCCATCTGGTGCGCGCGCGACATCATCGGCCACGAGCCGTTCGCCGTGCTCCTCCCCGACATGCTGATGAGCCCCGGCTGCCTGGCGCAGATGCTCGAAGCCTACGCCAGGCACGGCGGTAACGTGATCGCGGTCGAGGAAGTGCCGCACGACCAGGTGAGCCGTTACGGCATCGTCGGCGTCGGCGAGGAGGACGAGACCGGCTTCGAGATCACGCAGATGGTGGAGAAGCCGAAGCGCGAGGACGCGCCCTCCAACCTCATCATTTCCGGCCGCTACATCCTCCAGCCGGAGATCTTCGATCTCCTCGACGACCAGGAGCCCGGCGCCGGCGGCGAGATCCAGATCACCGATGCGATGAAGCGGCTCTCCGAGACGCAGCGCTTCACCGGCTTCCGCTATCGCGGCACCACCCACGACACCGGCACCAAAGCGGGCTTCCTGATGGCGAACGTCGCTTATGCCCTGGCGCGTCCCGACATCGGCCCGGAGTTCCGCGCCGCGCTGACGGAGCTTCTGGGGGACGAGGGGTCGTAGGCGCAGCCCACGACAGAGCCCTCTCCTGTCCTCTCCCCATGGGGAGAGGGCGGCGTCGCCGCGCCAGCTACCTTTGCAGCCTGAGCCGCATGCCGACCTCGTGCGAGTCGTATTTGCCGTCGGGCTCGTTGCGGTCGGTGCGCGCGTAGACGTAGCGGCCCTCGATCGAGGCGATGCGGTTGAAGGCGTAGGAGGCGCCGGCGAACCCTGAGAACGTCACGTCGCGCCAATCGTCGCCGATGCGATCCTCGTAGCTCAAGCCCACGCCGGCTTCCGCGCGCACACGCGGCGTCAGGTTCCGCGCCAGCGTCAGCGTGCCGGAGTAGAGCACCGTCTCCGACGCCCCCGGCGTGGTCGTCGGGCTGACCGTGGTGGAAAGGTCGAGCGTCACTTCCGTCAGCCGCCGCGGAGACCAGATGACAGCGGCATTGGCGAGGAGCACATTCGGGTCCTGAAGCCGGTTGTCCTCGATGTCCTCGTGCCGGTAGCCGAGCGAGACCTCGCCGGAAAGCTTTTCGCCGCGGTCGATGACGAGACCGCCGCGCAGCTCTCCCCAGACGCTGGAATGCTCGTAGCCGTTGTCGTCGCGTTTATTGTCGAAGACGCGAGCTCCCACGCCCACCTCGGTAAAGGGGCGCAGGGTCCCGCTCGTCGCATAGCCGGCGCGCAGGCGCACGCCGAAGTCGGTGTTGTTCAGTTCCTTCCGCGAGACGGTGCCGCCGCCGGCAAGCTGCGCGTCCGAATAGGCCGAGCGCTCCACGAACGTCGTCGCGCGCCCGCTCAGGCGACCGAAGCGTCGCTCGACGCCGAGCGAGCCGTCGTAGGTGTCGACCGCCGGCCGCTCCGACGATCCGTTCGGCGTATCCGGGTCGGAGAAGCCTTCGAGGTAGCGCGAATAGCCCGCTTCGGTGAGGATGGAGGTGCGCGACGTCAGGTCGTAGCGAAGCTTGGCGTTGGCGTCGATCGTCTGATCGTTGAAGGCGTCGTCCTTGTAGTAGGTCGCCTCGCCTGAGGCATTCGCCTCGAATTCATATCGCTCAGCCTCTGAGCCTGAGCGCACATTGACCTCCGGTGCGACGACGAGACCCGTAGCGCTCTTCTTGTCGGGGCTTCCCACGATATTGTCGGTCCAGGTTCCGCCGATCTCGATCGCCGGACGGATCACGAAGGCGCCGAGCCTGACTCCCGTCTGTGCGAAAGGATCTTCCGTCTCGGTGCGGCGGATTCGCCGCTCGCGCACCGGCAGCGTCTCCGGCTCCGGTCCCGCAAGCGGCGGACCGATCAGGTCGGCATCGGTCGGTCCGGCGAGCGGCGGCCCGACCGGCGCGTCGACGAGCGACGGCTCCGGTTCAGCATTCGTGTCCCAGTTCCAGATGCTGTCGGATTCGTCCCCGTCCTGTCCGGGGCGGATGACGAAATCGATCGGCGACCCGTCCGCCTGTTGCCCTTGTTGCTGACTTTGCTGCTGAGTCTGTTGCTGCGCCAGAGCGGCGCAGCTGACGGGAAAGATCGCGGCGGCGAGGATAGCGGTAGCGAAGGCGCGTCTCTTGAGCATGTCCGTCCGGGCGCGATCGCGCGCGCGCCGGCCGCGCCGCGCTTAACGGGAGGTAAATCGGTGTGGTTAACAAAGAGTTTTGGAGGAGGACGACTCGCGCGCCGTCAACTTTCGGCTTCGGACCGCCGCAACAACGATCCGCTACCGCCGTATGTGCGGATCGTCATGCAGAATGACGTTCAGCAATGAGCTGTGGACCTTCAACGTGCCGTTATATTCGATAAAGCCCAACTTCCGGAACTTGTTCATGAAGTGACTCACGCGCGACCGCGTTGTGCCGATCATCGTCGCCAGCGTTTCCTGGCTCACTTTTGCGATGATCGGCTCGGGTTTTCCTTCCTTCCCGAAATTTGCCAGCAGCAGGAGAGCGCGCGCCAATCGCTTTTCACTGGAATTGAAGAGCTGATCGATCAAGTCCGCTTCCACGCGGGCGGCCCGGTGCAAGAGATGCGCGATGAACATGTCGGAAAACTCTGGCTCGTCGTGGAGGACACGAATCATCGCGCGCTTTTCGAGCCGCAATATCTCGCAATCGGCTACTGCCGTCGCAGTTCCCATACGCAGCGGCTGCCCAGTTAGGCAGCTCTCGCCGCAGAATTCATCCGGTCCCAGAATCGCGACGACGGCTTCCTTGCCCTGCTCGGAAACGACTGTGACCTTTACACTGCCATTGCTGATGTAGAACACGGCATCCGCAGGATCGCCTTGCGAGAAGATGACCTGGTTCAGTTCGTATTCTTGGATGGAGTTGCCGCCATTCGCCCTTGCAACCAAGGCTTTCAGATCGAACGGTGGCTTTAGCTTGGGCGCCGCCATAGCAAAACCTCACTTGACCTTCGTTCCTGACGAGGAGCGCCGGCCACCACCACGAGTTTGAATGTCCTCATCATAACCGGGGATCGAATGCCTGATAACCCGGAGTTGAAAATTCGATTGACTTTCAACAACAGATTTCAGGTTGAGCAGTGCGCCGGCTAAGCGCCAGTTCTTCGCTGCGGAATAGGTCGGGAAAGCTCACATTCTTGCCGGGACCCGGCACTGGTTTGCTCAAAACGCATCCGGCGTCACGTCACATCGCTCCGTTGTGTTTCCGTCCGCGAGGCCATCAACTTGGAGATGAGCAATATTGCTCAGACACCAGAGGATAGAGCCGTCATTGTAGCCACAGGGATTTTCCGCGCCTGCCACGCTCGCGGGCGGAGTGTTGGGACCCCTAGCTGAGGGCTATGCCGAAGAGCGGTGTCAAATCGATGGGGCAGAAGGCGGCTGAGAATCACATTGCCGCCGTTCGCGAGGCAGGTGGGCCGTTTGTCACCGCCGCCGACCGGACACGTATGCCTATGCTGTTTTCTGACCCTAACCTACCGGGCAATCCGATCATCTACGCCAATGAGAGCTTTCTCACGCTGACCGGCTACGACCGGGAGGAAGTGCTGGGGCAATCCAGCGACTTCCTGATGGGGCCCGAAACCGATCCGGACGCGCGGACACAAATCGAAGCATCGTTCAGCGGCGGTTTCTACGATGGCCACGCGGAGATTCGCTACTACCGCAAAAATCGAAGCACATTCTGGGCCGTCGTTTTCAACGGCCCGGTTCTGGATGCGCGCGGCGATGTCACACACCACTTCGTATCGTTTCTCGACGTCACCGGCCGCAGAGAGGAGGAGCGGCATCTTCGGCTGCTCCTGAACGAGCTGAATCACCGAACGCAGAACACGCTTGCCACCGTCCAGGCGATCGCCCTCCAGACCTTGCACGGGGTGGCCGACGATAGCGCGGTTGAGCTCTTTGAGAGCCGCATTCTGGCGCTTTCAGAGGCCCATAGGCTGCTGGGGAAAGAGAACTGGGAGGGAGCGGGTCTTCGAGAGGTCATCACCAGTATCCTGGAGCCCTTTGGCCTCAATGACGGGCGCCATGACCGCTTTTCACTGGATGGCGAAAACGTTCGCCTCCGCCCGAAGACAGCGCTGACCTTTGCCATGGTGTTCCAGGAGCTGGCGACAAATGCAGCGAAATATGGCGCGCTCATCAATGGCACCGGCCATGTTCATATCGCCTGGCACGTCGAACTCGGCGCCCAGGGCCGGCTGCAGCTGCACTGGAGGGAGAGCGGCGGACCGCCCGTGCGCCCGCCCAGCCACAAGGGCTTTGGGTCTCAGCTGATCGAGCGCGGGCTGGCGAAAGAGCTGAAGGGCGAGGTCAGCCTCGACTACGGAGCAGCAGGCGTCGCTTGCCATATAGACATGCCTCTCCCGCGCGAAGACCGAAGGAGAGAGAGCTATGGATAGCACTCTGCCGGACCGCCGTGTCCTGTTGGTCGAGGACGAGATGATGGTAGCGGGGATGCTGGAACGCATGCTCACGGGACTAGGCTACGCGGTTGTCGGCCCGGCCATCGCTGTCGATGAGGCGATCGAGATGATCGACGACGGGGGCATCGATGTAGCCGTGCTGGACATCAATTTGGATGGACAGATGAGCTATCCCGTCGCGGATGAGCTCACCAATCGCGGAATCCCCTTCGTGTTTGCGACCGGCTACGGGGGAGGCGATCTCCCGAACGCATACGAAGGTTGTTCCATACTTAAGAAGCCGTTTCGCCGGTCGGGATTGGGCGACGCACTCGCAGGTGTGCTGAATGGACATGGATCGATTGCCTGAGCGCCCCCACCTTCAGCCGCAAGAGCACGCCGTGACGTCATCGGGCCAAGCCGAAGGTTCGGCTAATCGGAAAGTGCTGATCGCCGACGATGACCCGGGCGTCGTGCGGGCACTCTCCTTGCGATGCAAGAAGCTCGGGCTCGAAGTCGAGACTGCGGAGAACGGGCTGCAGGCCATTCTCAAAGCGCAGCGGCATCCGCCGCGGCTCATCATCCTCGACATCAACATGCCGGAGGTCGACGGCTATCGGGTCTGCGAATGGCTGCTCGACCAAAAGCGACCGCCCGTCGACGTGATCATGCTCACCGGCCGCGATGATCTCGACGCGCTCGACCGCAGCGATTCGTTCGGAGCGTTCTACGTGCAAAAGAATCAATACACGTGGGAAACGATCAGATCGATCATGACG